>Ga0105097_10000015_pt1 | contig 61917 bp, 53 predicted proteins | sample PPLLak12cMay2015_FD_87035 | JGI IMG/M metagenome (GOLD analysis project Ga0105097, IMG submission 87035) | Freshwater sediment microbial communities from Prairie Pothole Lake near Jamestown, North Dakota, USA - PPLs Lake P7 Core (1) Depth... | ecosystem: Environmental > Aquatic > Freshwater >...
AAATAATAAAACAAAATACAGGATTTTTCGATAGTGGAAAATTGATTTTCCGGAAATGAGTTTTCGAGCTTCCATTTTTCAACCTCCGAACAGATTGGCCGCAAATTACCTTCTTAATCTGCTTAAGAAGAATTTAATACTGCCGAATTATGAATTACGCAGTATTTTTCAGTTTTATTACTGAAAATTCTGATAAAGCTCAATTCTTCCTTTAAAGATTGCAATTATAATACGACTTCCCTTCGAAAAATCAAGAAAATAATGCTCAAAACTAACATATCTTTCGAATAAGTAAGCCCATTAATCGCGGTCTCAAAACAACAGAAACCTGAATTTATTGCCAGCGGTGGCTCGTGATGGAATCGAGAATCATCTGTGCACAATTCATCGCGGCGAGGCCCTCCTCGGCAGTTACTTCAGGGGCCGAATTTTTATCGGCGACTGCCTTGAGGAATGATTCCTGCTCGACACGCAGCGGTTCTTTGTCATCGATATCGAGCTTCTCGACCTTGACAAGATTAATCCAGTCGGTTGTCAGCAAGTCGAAGCGGCCTGACTTTTTAAGCTGTCGGATTTTTTCAACGATATCTACATTCGGTGCGGCGCGGACAATCGTGCCTGTCTTTTTGAAGTAATCGAGACTAAGATATGCCTGTCTGCTGAAGATTCGCACCTTTCTTTCAGTCTTCAGCGCAAGCCTGGAAGCAGTAACATTCGCAACGCAGCCGTTTTCGAAGGTAATGCGGGCGCTGCAAATATCCTCTTTCTCGTCGATGACAGCAACACCGACCGCATCAACCTTTTGAACTTTGCTTCTGGCAAGCGAGAGAATAATGTCTATGTCATGAATCATCACATCAAGCACGACACCGACATCGGTCGAACGAAATGGATACGGGCTGATGCGTGTTGCCTCAATAAATTTGGCTTCGATATCGAGTCTTTTCATAGCCTGGACAACCGGATTGCAGCGCTCGGAATGGCCGACTGCTGCAAGACAATTCTTTTCTTTAGCAAGCTGAACAATTTTCTGTGCTTCATCGACACTCGCAGCAAGCGGCTTTTCAATCAGCACAGCGATATTGTTCTCAAGAAAAAGCTTTGCAAGCTCATAGTGCGTTACGGTCGGCGAGGCAATAGTTACCGCATCGACTTTTCCAATCAGCTCTGCAGGGTTTTCGAAGGCAGCACAATCCATTTTTTTGGCGAGCTTTGCAGCTTTTTTGCCGTCGATATCAACAATGGCAACGAGCTGGCTTTGAGGCAGCTTCGAATAGACGCGGGAATGTATTTCACCCATTCGGCCTGCACCAACAACAGCAGTTCTTATTTTATCCATAGATTTCCTGTGACTCTCTTTTATTTTTTAATCCCTGAACAGCTCAAGATACCTTCCGAAACGGTGCTTGCTGCTGTTGATAATCGTATCGACCATCAGTTTGACATTTTCATCGAGGCCGCCGCTTTCGGCAGCAAGGGCCTTGGCATTTTCCAAGAGGGGCTTGTCGCTTCGGTAAAGCTTTTTATATGCCTCGAACACCTTTAGCTGCTGCTCTTTCGACAATCCGGCACGGGCAAGGCCTCGGCGGTTAATGCCGCGGATTTTTGGCGGATAATGACCGCTTACAATTACAAAAGGCGGAATATCATGATTAATACCTGAAAGGCCGGCGGCATATACCCATTTGCCTATAGTGGTGAACTGATGAACGAGGACAAGGCCGCTGAACCAGACACCCGTATGGACGAGGCAATGACCACTTAATTGAGTGAAGTTGCTCAATACCAGATTATCTTCGAGGATACAATCATGCCCGATATGCACACCTATCATAATAAGATTGTTATTGCCGATCTTCGTCGCATGGCTGGCATGCATGCTCGGATGGATCGTCACCTGCTCACGTATGACATTGTTGTCACCGATGACAAGTCCGCCCCTCTCTCCATCTATTTTCAGACCGAGAATCTGGGGGATGCAGCCAATAGCACAATTCGGAAATAAACGGTTGTTCCTGCCTATAACGACATTTTGACCTATAAAAACGTTGGGCATCAGGATAGTGTCGGAACCTATCGAGGAGCCGCTCTCGACGACACAATTGGCACCGATTGAAACACCGTCACCCAGAGTAACGTCGCTTGCGACACACGCGCTGGGGTGCACCGTAATTTTTCTTACTGACTTCTGAGTTTCCACTTGAATAAATCAACTCCAAAAAAATGATTACAATTTTTCATTATCGACGAGCATAAATCTTATCTGTGCTTCAGCGACGAGTGTCCTTCCGACTAAAGCCCTGCATTTGCATTCAGCGGTGCGTTTGCGTGACCTGACGGCTTCGGCAATAAGGACAAGCTGGTCGCCTGGGACAACGGCCCTTCGCAGTTTTACTCCTTCCATTCCCAGCATAACAGCGAGCTTTCCTGCGTGCTCGAGCTTTTGGGCAAAAAGAAGGCCTGCGACCTGCGCCATCGCTTCAACGATAAGGACGCCGGGCATAATGGGGGTTCCGGGGAAATGGCCCTGGAAGAACTGCTCATTGAAGCTGACGTTTTTTATTCCTTTTATCCACTTTTCTTCCTCGATTTCAACTACCTTGTCAACAAGAAGAAAAGGATACCTGTGAGGGAGGACGCGGCCAATCTGACGAATGTCGAGCAGAGCATCGGAGCCTGTCTGCTGAAGGCGGTCGGCAGTCTGTGCATCTGCAAAAAGTTTTTTCGCAAGCTGCTGATTGAGGGCATGGCCGCTTTTATATGCAACGATTCTGCCTTTAATTGACCTTCCGACGAGGGTGAGGTCGCCTATTAAATCTACTATTTTATGCCTGACACATTCGTTGGGAAATACAAAGGAGTTCTTTATAGGCCCGTCTGAGCTTATAACGAGGATGTCTTTAGGGCCGAGGTGTTTTCCCATTCCGTGAAGCTGGAACTGTCGTGCTTCGGCTTCGAGCAAAAAGGTCCTTGCGGGGGCCAGGTTCTTTTCGAAACTTTCGGGAGTCAATCTGCAGCTGAAAATCTGTCTGCCGATTCCGGTGTGGCCGCCGTAATCGAGGTCATAAGTAATATTGAGGGCATCATCAGTATGAGGAAGAGCATAAATAGATGAATCTCCGGAAATAAGACTGACAGGCTCATCGATGATATATTCTTTTCGAGGTGCCTGCTGTTCGACTGTACCGGCGCGGCTGAGGATAATGAAGTAGGCCTCGCTGCTGCAGGAAGGGTCCGGCATTTCAGGAGCATCGACTTCGATAAAAAGATTATCAATTTCAAGTGCATGGACGGCAGCAAGGCAGTGTTCGACTGTGTCGATGCTGACCGAACCGCTTTTTAGGGTGGTGCGCCTGGTTTGCTCGGCTATATTGGAAGCAATTGCGCTGATTTGAATGGGCTGAGGCAAATCGGTCCTGATAAAAACAATGCCGGTATCTTCCGGTGCCGGGCGAAACACGACATTAGCATCTCTGCCGCCAAACAGGCCTTTGCCGGAAATAGCTGCTTCACTTTGTATTGTTTTTTGGATTTTCAAGCTGTTCAATCCTTTTAACAAGCTGCTTTAACTGCTCGATTGTTTTCGGCAAGTTTCTCATCAATGCAATCGTCTTCATTGCCTCTTTAATGTCAGTTGCCGGAGTCCCGAAGACCTTCTGGCCAGCAGGGATATTATGAGTAACGCAGGAATCAACTGCAACCATTACTCCGTCGCCAACGCTAACATTGTCAATCACACCTGCCCTTCCGGCGAGAACAACTCCATCGCCGAGCCGAGAGCTGCCTGCAATACCAGACAAAGCAACGATCAGACAGCATTTGCCGATGACAACATTATGTGCGATTTGCACAAGATTGTCTATCTTCGTTCCTGCTCCGATTATAGTATTTCCGAATTTTGCCCTGTCGATGCAACAATTGGCACCTATTTCCACAAAATCTTCGATTAAAACAGCGCCGTTATGCGGAATAAGCCTGTGAGCACCATCGATAAAAGCGTAACCGAAACCCGTAGAGCCGATTGTCGTATTGGCCTGAATAATAACATTGTTTCCGATAATGCAATTGTGATAGACAACGACGTTGCAGTCGAGACGGCAATTTTTTCCTATTTTGGAATTTTCACCTATTCTGCAACCGGCAGAGATGACGGTTTTTTCGCCGATAACAGCAGCTTGTTCGACAGTAACATAGGGACCGATAGAAGCATCGGCAGCAATAATAGCGTTTGATGCTATTTTGGCTGTTGGGTCAATGCCCGGCGGAAGTCCTTTGAGAACAGGAGCAAAAATTTCGAGCGTCTTAATCAAGGCAGCATTGACATTTTTTACAACAAGCTGCGGCATCGCAAGGTCTTCGATTCTATGGTCAAGAATGACAGCGGCTGCATTCGAGTCTTTCAGCCTCGAAATAAATTTTTCACCTGAAGCAAAGGTAATATTATCTTTTCCTGCTGTATCTATGGGCGCAACAGAATGTATAAGACCGGAACCATCGCCGACAAGCTCGGCGGAAAGTTTAGAAGCTAATTGTGCAACTGTCATATCCATTAATTAAACCTTTCGCTGAAACGAAAGATTAACAGCAACAGGGGAATTTACGGCTTAATACTGTTGGCATCCGCACTGACTGAGTCCACAAGTGCCATCACAGCATCAGTAATATCGATACCGTTATCGCAGTAAAGCAGCTTATTTGTTCTGATTGTCATCATAAGCTCATCGGCAGCTTTAATCGGAAATTCCGGCTCGTCATGCTCGAAAACAATATTCAGGCCTTTTTCTTTAGCAACTACAACTGATTTATCCAAGACGTCCTTGTAAAACTGTTCGGTCCACTGCTGGTCCTGGCTGATAAAACGCTGCTGATAATAGTCTTCCTTTACAGGCAAAGAAGCTCTCTTTTGTGCTAATTCCTGAGCGAGGTCAAGATAATCCTTTGTTCCCTGTTTTCGTGTTTTCAATCCGGCCTCAGCAGCATTGATTTCATCTTTTAACTTCTGCAAATCTGCAATGGCATTGTCCTGCTCGAGTTTAGTCTGCTGGCGGTATTTATCGTTTCGTTTGCTGTCCTGAAAAATTTTTCTAACGCTCAGAAGGCCGATTTTTATATTACCTGCTGACTGTACGGCAGCAATTTCCGCCTTCGGTTTAGGCTTTGCAGCACTCTGGGCAAATCCGAAGGACAAAAAAAATGCACAGATAAAAAAGCCGAGGATTATAATTCTGGTCTTCATAAATTTCCCTTTCCAACCCGCATTTTGCGGGTTTAAACAGATAGACTGTAAAAAATACAAGAAATATTAAACAAACTAAAACAGCCGCCCTACTGAAAAGCTGAAAACCTGCGTATCATCTTCATCATCTTTCATTACCGGGACCGAGACCTCGAATCTCATAGGAACCGGACCGAACCATTGAGGAATAAGTATCTGAAGACCTGTTCCCACAGAAACACGGTAAGGGCCGGTTTCAACAGTTCCCGTATCAACAAACAACAGCAAAGCAAAGTTTTCACCGACCAGAGGCGTAGTAACTTCAGCATTGGCCAGAAAAATCCAGTCGCTGCCGATAGGGTCTTCCGGCTCTGCTCCGGCAATGGGCAGACCGTCGGGTGTGGTTGGGATTCCCCTTGGGCTTACTCCCCTGTAATCGAAGCCCCTTATTCCGTAATAAGTGCCCGAACCTCCGGCATAGTACTTTTCAAATACAGGTGCATCACCCGCTACTGTCGCACCGTAAAGTTTTGCGGAAAGAACAGTTTTTCTTTCAGCCAAATCCTGATAAATGGTATAAAAACGCTGGTAAAATGCACTTAATTTTCCAAACGTGAAATCACCTGTGAACTGCTCATATCCGACATCAAAAACATAACCGCTCGACGGATTAAACCTGTCATCAGTCAGGCGCTTGCCGAAACCGAACCTGACCGAGCCGAGCATATTTCCTCCCTCGACATCACGGACCTCCTTGGGAGCATCGTCTTCAAGATCGCCAATATCAACGTTTTCAACTGCAAAACCGATGGAACTTCGCCAGCGGTTCTTGTAGCGTTTTTCAAAACCAACGAAACCTTTGAGCCTTTCTTCATCGTAACTTTCGCGTTCTCTTTCCCAGCTCGAGCCGGTCAGCTCCAGTGCCAAAGGCTTGTCTTTAAGATAAGGCTCGGTAAAGCTCACTGAATAGTGACTGTATTCGGAGCCTGGCTCAAGTGAAATGCGCAAATTCTGGCCGGCGCCCTTGAAGGCCTTTCCAGTTATAAAATCTTCGAAGCTTTTCGGCTTTCCATTTATATCGAAATTTTTTTCCTCAATAACAATCTGCCCGATTACGCCGCTGTCAGCGGAAACGCCTGCTCCGACAAGTGCCATTCCTGTCTGCCCCTCTCGGACAGTTACGAGGGCATCTCTCCGGTTCGGTTCGCTGCCGGTCGGGACAATTGTTGCCGATTCCATATATGCATTGGACCGTAAAAGTTTCTCGAGATTTCCTGTGCCGTCGCCGCGTGCAATATCAGCGTTGTATAAATTACCCGGGCGAAAATCGTATTCATCGAGAATGCGGCGGACGACTTTGTCCTGGGTCTGCTGATTGCCTGTTATATCAATTTGCCCTATCCTGAATTGCTCCCCTTCCTTTATATTATAGGCGATATCAACCTTATTGTCGGCGATGTATTTGAGGTCCTGCTCAATAATGGCGTTTATGAATCCGTTTTCATGGTAAAGTTTTGTTACGCCTTTCGCATCTGCCTCGCCTTTGAGCCTGTTATAAAACTGGCTTTCCTGGACTTTGAAGACCGACTTAATTTTATCGTCGCCGAACTGCCTGTTTCCGCTAAGGGTAATTTTATCAACAGTGTACCGGGGGCCTTCATTAATCTGGAACGTTATAAAAGCTTTACTCTTTTCCGCGTTAAATTTAGTCTCAGCCTTGATGGAGATGCCAAGATATCCCCTTTTATAATATCCATTCGTCAGGTTAGTAATTTCTTTTTCAACATCCTGCTCCAAAAAAGAGCGTGAAAAGATAATAAAGCTCGTTGTATTTAATTTAGCAATTTTTTTAAGCTGATCTTTAGTCAGCTCTTTGTTACCGCTGTAAGTAATCGAAGCGATTTTTACCTTACGGCCCTCGCTGATATTATAAACAACTCTGCCAAGAGAGAGGTTTTGTGCATCGAGGCTGACTTCAGCAAAAGCAAAACCCTTCTCACGGTAAAAATCGATAAGTTTCTGTGTTCCGGCTGCTGCGAGGAACTGGTCGAGGTAATCGCCCTTTTTAAAATCAAGTTTTTTTCTAAGGGCAGAAGCCTTGTATGCCTTGTTTCCGATAAATTCAATGGAGCGGACAATATTCTGTTCGGCCGCAACAAAGATGAGCTTGACCTTTCCATTAACGATTTCGGTGGAGTACCAGGCGCGCTGAATGCCTGCAAGCTCGGCAATCCGTTTTACATCTTCTGCTGCTGTTTGCGGGTCGAAAAAATCACCGACCCTGCTTGTAACCCTCGAGAGAACCATGTTGCTGTCGATGACTCTCAAGCCTGCGGTTTCAATCGAGCCGATTCTTAAAGCTGCAAGGTTCGGTTCAGAAACCTGCTGCGCGAAAAGCGGTGACGAAAGACCTAAAAAGACAAATAAGAAGATTAAAAAGAAGGTTGAGGCGGTTATTTTTCCACTTCCTGGTTCAAATTTTTTATCCGCTTTCGGGTAAATTGTCCAATCCATTCAGTTTCCTTTCCTAAAACGGAGCGGCCTGTTCGGCGCTGTCATCAAACTGGCCTGCCGTTTCCTCATTGACATTCGAAGCCGGAACGAACCTTGCGAATTTTTCAAGGAACCTGAGGGGCACAGTCCCTGTGGGACCATTTCTTTGTTTGGCAATTATCAGCTCAGCGGAATTGTCCTCAGAATAATCCTTTTCTCCGCGGTGGTAGTAATCTTCTCTGTGCAAGAGAATGACTACGTCTGCATCCTGTTCGATGCTGCCGCTTTCCCGCAGGTCGCTCATTCTCGGTCGGTGACCTTCCCTGCCTTCTGGGGAGCGGTTAAGCTGGCTTAAAACCACAACAGGAATATTCAGCTCCCTGGCAAGCGCTTTCAGATACCTCGAAATAGTCGAGATTTCCTGCTGGCGTGACTCCACATTAGCACCCATATGCATCAATTGGAGATAATCGATAAAAACCGCTCTGATATCGTGCTGGCTTTTGAGCCTTCTTGCCTTCGCCCGAATTTCAAGAGGAGTGAGGCTGGAAGTATCATCGATAAAAATCGGTGCCTCATACAGCTCGCCGGATATCTGGTTAATTTTCTGGTATTCCTCATTGCTGAGGATTCCCTTCCTGACGCGCTGCAAATCCACCAAGCTTCGGCTGCAAAGGAATCTTTCAGCAAGCTGCTGCTTGCCCATTTCGAGAGAAAAGAATGCAACGGGCGCTTTCTGGTCCACACCGATGTGCTCTGCGACATTAAGTGCAAAGCTTGTCTTTCCCATACTCGGGCGTCCTGCAACGATAATCATTTCACCCGGCTGAAGGCCGCAGGTCTTGTCGTTAAGCTCGAAGTAGCCGGTGTCGAGTCCGGTTACGAGCCTGCCATCCCGTTTTTCAATCATCTCATAAGCTTTTGTGACAAGGTCTTTGAGCGGGATTGCTGCCCCGCTGATTTTCTGGTCGGTGATTTCGAAAATTTTTCTTTCTGCCTCGTCGAGTTTTAAATTTGTTTCACCGCTTTCATCGAAGGCATCGTTGAGGATATCACCGGCTGCGACTATAAGCTGCCGAAGCAGCAGCTTGTCTATAACGATATTAAGATAAAATTCCACGTTCGCGGCCGATGGCACCGACTCTAAAATTTTCGCAATATATTCGATGCCGCCGACCTGTTCGAGCTGTTTGGCATCTTCGAGCTCTTCGCGCAAAAGGAGAGGGTCGATAACGCCGCCAGTGTTTTTCTCATAAAGCCTGACAATGGTATCGAAGATTATCTGATGTTCGGGCCTGTAAAAAAAATCGGACTTTATTTTCTCGACTACCTGGCCTATGCAGTGGTTGTCCAGCAGCATCGAACCGAGAACCGCGGCTTCAGCACTTACGGATTCCGGCATAGAACGGTTTATGACCGAAGAGGCACCATCGGCCTTCGCTGGCCTGCCGTAAGATACTTTTTTACTGATATTCTTCGCCATTTTAACTCGCTGCTTATAATACTGCTACTAAACTCTATTCCACCTCTTAAACAATAAACTTCTTAAGGCTGAGCAGCCATTTTAATACTCTCAGGGCTGTTCAGTCAATGTTTTTTCAGAACCTTGTTAATTTCGCATAATAAGCCGATAATATTTTTATGGGCAGTAAAATCAAGGTATTTTATGGCAAACAACAAATTGCTGTTGCGTTCGTAAAATAAGGTGGGCAATACAGATAAAATAGAGACCGCCAAACCCATGAAAATTGTCAAAAAGAAAAGACATTCTTCTTTTTCATATATCGTGTTATTATTATTGGTGTTATATAAGTGTTATGGCAAGAATTGATAGAAAAATTGAGATTCCTGAAGATGAGATAGTTTTGACGTTCAGCCGCAGCAGCGGGCCGGGTGGACAGAACGTAAATAAGTTAAATACACGCGTTACGCTGTATTTTGACCCTACAGGGTCGAAAGTGCTTACAGACGAAGAAAAACAACGAATTTATAAAAAATTTAAATCGAATTTGGAAAAAGATGGAAGTTTGAAAATTATTTGCCAGACACACAGGACACAGGCAGCAAACCGAAAGGCAGCTATTGAACGGCTGCAGGAACTTTTGTCGGAGGCACTAAGAGAGCCGAAAATCAGGCATAAAACTAAGGTGCCCTGGGCAGCTAAATTAAAGAGACTTGAGAAAAAAAGGCGAAGAAGCTTTCTGAAAAAACAAAGGTCAAATATACCCTTCGAGGAACAATAAAAAACTGCAGGCGGAATCGCTTTGAAAAAAAGTGATAACTGTGGTAAAATTATGGTGTTATGGAACGATTGGCATTTATTGTAGCCGTACCAGAGATGGCAGCAACAATGACGAAAGAAAGGGCTTCAGGATAATATTCAATGGCATTACCAAAGGTGGCGATAATCGGCCGGCCAAACGTCGGCAAGAGCAGCCTGCTAAACGCACTGGCGGGTGAGCAGATAAGCATAGTGGAACCGACAGCGGGAGTAACCAGAGATCGTGTCAGCACTATAATCGGAAGAAACGATAAATACTTCGAGCTTACAGATACAGGCGGGTACGGTGTAGTTGATAAAGACCATCTAAGCGAACATATCGAAAGGCAAATCCATCAGGCCATCGGAGATGCGGACCTGATTATTTTTATGGTCGATATCCGAGACGGGCTTGTTCCGCTCGATGAGACGATAGCAAAACTTCTTCGTAAAGAAAATTTCAATGTGATTGGAGTGGCCAACAAGGCGGATACAGCTGCGATGTTTTCATCAGCCAGCGAATTTACAAAACTGGGGTTCGGAGAATTTCTTTGCATCTCGGCAACGAACAACATCAATAAAAATGAATTGATTGATGTTATTTTTCAAAGGCTCGGCGAGATGGGCGGCGAGAGGCCTGCTGCGCCTGTTATGAAGATTGCGGTAGTGGGAAAGCGAAATGCGGGTAAAAGCACACTTGTCAATTCGATAGTCGGTCAGGAAAGAATGATAGTAAGTGAAGTTCCCGGCACCACAAGGGACGCGGTTGACATTCGCTTCGAAAGGGACGGCCGGACTTTTATTGTGATTGATACAGCGGGTATGAGGAAAAAAAGCAAGTTATCAGACAGCATAGATTTTTACAGCCAGGTGAGGGTGATTCGCACAATTCGAAGAGCAGATGTCGTGCTGCTGGTGATAGATTCGACAGAGCCGCTTTCACAAGTGGATAAGAAGCTTGCCGGACTGATTCTCGAAGAGCTCAAGAGCTGCATTATAGTTGTGAACAAATGGGACCTGGCGCAAGACAAGGCATCGAGCAGTGATTACGAGGATTATCTTACAAAATCACTGCCGGGCTTGAAATTCGCGCCGATAGCATTCACGGTTGCAGTCAAAGCAGAAAACATCAACAGGCTTCTGGACCTTGCAAATCAGATTTTCAAGCAAACCATGACATGGATTGCTACACCCAGACTAAATGAGGCGTTCGAAGCCATAAAGAAAGAAAAGGCAGGTACTGCAAAAGGCGGAATTCCGAAAATTTATTATGGAACGCAAATTGCCGTCAATCCTGTTTCCATATTAATGTTCGTAAACAAACCGGAGCTTTTCGATGAGAATTACCGCCGGTTTGTAGTCGGCAGACTGCGGCAACTGCTGCCAATACAGGAAGTGCCAATAAGACTTTTAGTCCGGTCTCACAGAAAAGAAGCGGTTGAAAGTAAAAAATAATGATTCCAAACATTAATACCGGGAGATTAAAATGTTAACGCTAATACTTTTAATTTCGACAGTGCTTTTCCTTTTGGCCTACCGGATATACGGCAGATTTCTGGAACGCCGTTTTAACATCGATGTCAGCAGGTCAACACCAAGCCATACCGATTATGACGGAGTTGACCGGGTACCTGCGCATCGAGCGGTTCTGCTGGGGCATCATTTCTCATCAATCGCAGGAGCGGGGCCAATTGTAGGGCCGATTCTTGCTGCATCGATGTTCGGATGGTTTCCAGTTCTGCTTTGGGTCATTTTAGGTTCGATATTCATAGGAGGAGTTCACGATTTTTCAGCGCTTGTTGCATCTATTCGGCACAAGGCCCGTTCAATCGCTGAGATTGCAAAGGAATATATGTCACCATTGGCATATAAACTTCTCCTGGCATTTATCTGGTTAAGCCTTATCTATGTGCTGACAGTATTTATAGACCTGACTGCCAATACTTTTATTGCTGACGGGGGCGTGGCTTCGTCATCGATTATGCTTATGGTACTTGCGCTAGGATTCGGAATCTGTATATATAGAATGAAAATACCTGTTCTGCAGTCATCACTTATATTTGTGCCGCTTGTTTTCTTATCAATCTGGCTTGGTCATTTGCTTCCCATAAATAAGGAGAATATCCCGGGCATAATCGGAAATGACCCGGCAAAAACATGGGCCCTAATTCTTATAGGATATTGTTTTCTGGCTTCGATTACGCCGGTCTGGATTTTGCTTCAGCCGAGAGATTACCTTACAAGCTTTCTTCTTTACGCCACTGTTATCGGCGGATTTCTCGGAATACTTTTCGGGGGAATTATGGGTCAATTCTCTATAGAATTTCCGGCATTTTCAGGTTGGCAGACATTAAAAGGTGAGACCTTGTTTCCAATCCTTTTTATCACTGTAGCGTGCGGGGCGTGCTCAGGATTTCATTCGATAGTTGCATCCGGCACGTCGTCGAAACAAATAGACAGGGAAACAGACACCAGGCTCGTAGGATACGGCGCAATGCTGATTGAAGGAATAGTTGCGGTTGTAGCACTGGCAACAGTGGCTATAGCAACAAGCCTGCCATCCGGTTTCGACCCGCAGCAGATTTATGCAGGAGGAATGGGCAAATTTTTATCGATTTTTCATATACCGGAGAAACTCGGCAGCTCTTTCGGGCTTCTTGCTGTTTCAGCATTTATACTGACAACTCTCGATACTGCAACAAGGCTGAGCAGATATATCTTCGAGGAGTTTTTAGAGCTTAAAGACAAACGCTGGCGATATATTTCTACCATCTGTTCTCTTATATTGCCGTCAATATTTGTCCTGATTACCCTCAAAGGTGCGGACGGAAAACCCGTTCCTGCATGGAAGGCAATCTGGCCGGTGTTCGGGGCGACCAATCAGCTTCTTGCGGGACTGGTATTGCTTTCAGTAGCAGTGTGGCTGAAAAAGACTGGCAGGAAGACATTCTTTATCCTCGGCCCGATGGCGTTTATGATTGTTATGACAGTCTGGGCGCTTGTTTCTATCCTGATTGCGGAAATATGCACATTTATCGATAAGCATACGGTATCTGTCATAGGGATCATTGCGAGCTTGCTTCTTATTTTAGCGGTGGTTCTGGTGATAGAAGCCGTTAAGACAATATACAAATTATCGAACGGCAGGCAGACAACAAGTGCTGAATCTGTTTAAAAACAGAATTGAATGCATCACTTTGGGACCGAAACCGGCGAAGCAGGCGGATTCAAAGGAATAAGCTTAAAACGAGCAGAAGCAGGCTCGCCTTTTAAATTTATGTCACCAGTGCGAACAAACTGTTCGGGAAAAGAGTAAACGACTTTTTTTGTCTTTTCCTCATCGAGATTTGTGACATCCCTGTCGGTTATATATAAAAGAATGTGGAAAGGTTCCTGCTCATAAGCCTTTCTTGCTTCTTCGGTGGCCTGGATATTGACACTGGCAAGTTCCTGCTGATTCAGAAGTTCGGCTTTATACAGCCCCTGAATATTCGAACCATAGACAAACCCAACAGACGCAGGGATGGTGGCATCAGGCAGGCTTTTCTGTGTGGTAACAAGAGCGACCTTTACGGTCTCTTTGCTGTTTCTTATCTGGCCATCCCGAAGCTTTATAAAAGGGACTTTTTCGATTGCCGAGGATTTGGCCTGAGTAACTTCCTGCGGATTAAGATTTACGCCAGCCGGGCCAATCCATCCGGACGGCACAGGGATGCTGACCTGAGGCGGAATGATGCTTAAGGCCTGAAGGGGTTTTCCGGCCTCATCGCGACATTCAACATTCAAAACGGTATCGGTAAGAGCAGTAACCTTTACATTAAGTACAGCAGGCTCGCAGGATTTGACAGCAAGGCCGAGCTGTTTTATCTCGTTTCGTTCCCTTAAAAAATCAAGGACATTCAAAGAATGCTCGCCCGGCGCGTTCAAGACCTGCAGATCCTGCGGGGCCAAAAAGAATTCGAAAGAGCCCTGTTTTTCACGAATCTTTCGCCTTGCCTCCTCGATTGTGGAAAGCGAACCTTCGAAGACGATTTTTTGGATAACGGCGGAGGAGTTGCTATCGATTTGTATCCAGAGTTTCGGGTCGGCAGATTTATCCACGCTTATAACAGATTCGTAAACGGTGTATTCCTCAGTTTTCGCACGGTCTGCCCAAATCCAAATAAGGACAGTTAAAATTACAACAACAAGAATTTTGCCGATTTTTATTTTTTTTGTCATAAAAATAATCTAATCACACCTGTTTTCCGGTATCGGCGGATTTTACATTCCTAAGCGAAAATCTGCCATGAGCCGGGACATTCTGTCCGAGCTGTTCGGCAAGATAATTCCGCAGCTGCTCAGGAGAAAGGTTCCTTGTAAGGTTTCCGGCCTTAGCGACTGAAACGATGCCTGTTTCCTCACTTACGACGATGCAAAGTGCATCAGAGCCTGCGCTGATGCCGATAGCGGCCCGATGTCGCGAGCCAAGCTCGACGCCGCCGACGCTTCCGGCTTCGGCCATAGGCAATTCGACACTTGCAGCAACGATGCGGTCGTCGCGGATAACAACAGCCATATCGTGCAGCGGAGCAGGCGGGGTAAAAATGGTCTTGAGAAGCTCGGCGGTAACGACGCTGTCCATAGGTATGCCGTTCTCAATGAACTCACCGAGAGCAATCCGGCGCTCGATGACAATGATTGCTCCTTTCTTTGCGGCAGCAAGGTCAAAAACGGCAGCGACTATCTGGTCGATGACAGTCACTAATCTGCTTGAATAGGTTGCGCGAAATCTGAGCTGTCCGATTCTCAAAAGTGCCCTTCGAATCTCCGGCTGAAACGCCGCCACGGCGAGGATCAAGACCAAAATTAAAAAGCCGTTGTAGAGATACTGAAGACGGACGAAATCATATCTTTTGACGACAAGATTCAAGATGAGGAATCCTGCAATGAGAATGAAAATTACGCTGCGGAACAATCTTTCGCCGCGTGTTCCCTCGAGGAAATCGACAACCCAATAAACGACAAGACCGATGAGAAAAAGTTCGATGGCAACAATCCAAAGATTGTAATTATAGACGCGCCTAAAATATTCAATCAGCATGTCCACAAATCAAATCCCTTTGATGAAACAGTTGAAAAGTTTAAGGCTTCCGTTATGAGCAACGCGTCAAGGGATTCTCTTGTCTGACAGTCTGCTCGGTTGGTCCATCAGGAAGAAATAATCGATATCTTCATTCAATTGCTGGCGGTTAATGTTCACAACCCGCTGATGCCTCCGATCGCCTTCAGCGGTGGTTTCGCCGAGCTGAGACCACGTGCAGCCAAACGAGAAAATCATACCAAACAACAAACAGCCAAGAACAACTATCTTTTTCATCGTCTTTTCCTCACTGAAGACCGACACAGCGGTCTAAATCACCCTTTATCTCCCTGTTGAAGACTAAATCTAACAGGAGCGAAATCCGTTTTATTTTCAGATATTATTATAGCTGTTTGGAACTGTAAAGTCAACCCCAAAAGACATAGAATCGCTTAATTTTAAAAAATTATAAAAGGCCGGGAAGCTGTTATATTGCATTTATTGGGCTATTGGAATGAATATAAGGTATTTTCAGTTATTTAAAAAGCAAGCAGACAATCTTTTTGGCATAAAGAGGAATGTTTCTATTCGAACTGATTTCGGCGATTATATAGGACCAGCCGGAGTAAGGATTGAAGAAAAAAAACATCAGACAGATAATTTTGTGCTTAATTCGATGTGTCTTTGGAAGTTTTCATTATCTATCTGGGGAAAATCAGTCCTGTAATGAACGCCCCTGCTTTCGCGGCGCATTTGGGCAAAACGTGCAATAAAAAGACAGATTGTAAGCATATTCTGGCATTCCCATCCTGCCGGCGCATCGAAGACTTTATCCATAACATACCGATGCCAGAACTTGATTATCTGCTGAGCTTCGATGAGATGATTAGACCTTCTTGTGATGCCGACATTTCTCCACATCAAGGCACGAAGCGAGTTTCGGACATCAGCGGTATCTAGGGCACTTCGCTCGGAGTGAGGGATTTTGTATTTTATAATGTGCGGTCTTATCGATGCCGCTTTCGACCCAGCAGACTGTGAGGCCTGCTGCCCCGCAATCCTGCCGAAAACCAGCCCTTCAAGAAGCGCATTGCTTGCAAGCCTGTTGGCTCCATGCAGACCTGTTGCTGCAACCTCGCCGCAGGCATAAAGATTTTCAATGTTTGTTTTAGCAGACAAATCAGTTTTTACGCCGCCTATCATATAATGGGCACTTGGGCGGACAGGTATGAGGTCGCGGCTGATATCTATGCCGAAATTATCGCAAAGCTCGAAAATCTGGGGGAACCTTTCTGAAAAATATTTCTTATCGAAATTTCGGACATCGAGATAAACATGTGTGGATTTAGTTTTGAGCATCTGGGAGAGACAGGCACGGCTGACAATGTCACGAGGCGCCAGTTCCGCATCGGGGTGATAATCTTTCATAAAGGGCCTGCCCTTTATGTCGAGCAGCTTTGCGCCTTCGCCGCGAAGCGCCTCTGTTATAAGCGCCCTCGATGCGCCGGCAATATAAAGGGTAGTGGGATGAAACTGGACAAACTCCAAATCAGCGAGTATCGCGCCGGCCCGCCAGGCCATCGAGAGACCGTCGCCGGTGGCGACGGAAGGATTCGAGGTTTCCCGGTAAAGCTGTCCAGCCCCGCCGCTGGCAAGGATTGTATTGGCGGCCCAGATAATCTGAATGCCGCGCTGGTCCTGACCGATGACACCCAGACAGCGGTTGTTGTCATCGGTGAGCAGGTCAATGGCATAGCAATTTTCGATTATTTTAATGTTCGGATTTTTTTTGGCTAATTCGAGCAGGCACTGAGCAATTATTCTTCCCGTCTGGTCGCCGTGTGCGTGAGCAATTCTCGGATGCGAGTGACCGCCTTCGAGAGTCATAGCGAAACTGCCGTTTTTCATATCAAACTCTGTGCCCCAATCAAGCAGCTGTTTTATGAGTTTGGGGCCTTCTCGAACAACCAGTTCAACGACTTTCCTGTCGTTGAGGTCGCAGCCGGTCTTAAGTGTGTCGGCGATATGAGCTTCATAAGAATCAGTTTCATCGAGTACAGCGGCGATGCCACCCTGTGCGCTCCAGGTGTTGCTGTCGGCAAGACTTGCCTTGCAGACGATGGTGACATTGCAATTGGCGGCGGCTTCAATGGCTGCACGAAGACCTGCGATGCCAGAGCCGATAACAAGGCAGTCAGTAAAAAGCTGATGAGTGGAGATTGAATCTATATCCACGAGGTATCGTCGAAGCTGGCCGAATGAGCCATCGTGTATCAACAGCGGCTGGTTTGAATTTTCGTTAACTTCCATTAGTGTTCTCAACCGGAAATTTTCTGGTCTTATTTTGCACCAGGCTTTGCCGGTGACTGTTCTGCTTTCTTTAAAGTAACTCGCTTCAAGACAAGTTCCTTGCTGAAAAATTCTTTGCCATCGGCATGTTTTACGGCAAATTTTTGAAGCTCTTTCGTTTTAGCGGTCAGGACAGCGCTTTCCTCGAGCATTTCGTGTTTAACAGCATTTGGATCTTTTGCCAGAAATTCTTCCATAGTTTCATTATCAGACAACCTCAACTTAAGCTGCGGTTCAATGGAATCGACACGGGCGAAGGTATGAACCGGTAGAGAAAAGAACACATTGAACATCCACTCCGGCTTAAAGTTGGGGTCATCAGGTGAACCGCAGGGAAGCTGATTCGGAAAAACATCGAGGAACAATTTTCCCTCGAGCTTTACAAGATGGGCATCAAAAATTCCCTTGCCTTTGCCATCCTTCTCTTCTGAAGCAGTATAAATCAACTGGTAAGTTTTCGCCGACTTCTCGGATTTGGAAAATTCCAGAGTATTGTTAGAGTCATCAATCCAGGTTCCGAGAAGTTTCTCGTCGAAGACAAGCTCATTCTCGGTGTATAGCGGATGCAAAGACATAACCGGGACGCAGCCGCCAAGGATACCAGCCAAAAGATAAAACAGGATTTTTCTGGTTTTCTCCATTTTTATGCTCCTTAAAAAAAGGTTAATTCTTGTAAGGCATTTTAACATTTTTGCGAGCGATGGCAAAGAAATTAAGGTCAAAAATGAATTGCAAAATGAGTGCTAAAAAGCGATTATTGAGTATATGGCAAATATCGCAAATGAGGACAGGTTCGCACCGGCCCGAAGGCATATGGTTAAATTCCATCTGCAGGGAAGGGATATTACAGATGAGAATGTGCTGCGGGTGATGGGCGAGATTCCGCGCGAGGAATTTGTGCCGGAACAATCGAAGGCGGAGGCTTACGCGGATGGACCGCTGCCTATCGGATTAGAGCAAACTATTTCACAGCCGTATATTGTTGCGCTGATGACGCAGGTGCTGGAACTTAAACCTGACTTCGAAGTGCTTGAGATTGGAACGGGCAGCGGCTATCAGACGGCGATTCTGGCGAGGCTTGCGAAAAAAATTTATACGATAGAAAGATTTCAGCAGCTTTCGGAATCGGCACAAATGGTTTTGAAAAGGCTGGGATTTGCAAACATAGAATTTTATGTTGGTGATGGAAGCTGCGGGTGGCCTGAAAAGAAAATTTTTGACAGGATTATGATTACGGCTGGGGTGCCGAAAGTGCCGCTGCCGCTGATTGAACAGCTTGCCGAGGGCGGATTGATTGTTGCGCCTGTTGGTTTAGGAGGATACCAGAGGCTTATGGTGTATCGAAAGAAGAACGGCGACCTGAAGGAAAAATTTGTCTGTGATGTGCGGTTCGTCAGATTGATTGGGGAATTTGGCTTCAGTGAATAGAATTTTCGTGTATGAAAAATGTTAGTGACAAGGAAGTTGGGGAAAGAAAGGGAGGAGTGATTGAACGGTCGATGCCGGTGCAGTATTTGAAGGGGGTCGGGCCGGCGAGGGCGGCAATGTTCGCGAAGCTGGGGATTGTAACGGTAGGCGATTTGCTGGAATATTATCCGCGGGAATGGCGTTTTGCACCCAAGGCTGTTCAAATCAGAGAGTTGAAGGAGGGAGAGATTGTCACAATCAGGGGACTGATTGAATCGACGGACTTTCAGCCGTACAGGCGGCCGCCGATTTTCGAGGCGATTGTGGCGGATGAAACGGGTGTTTGCAGGATAATATGGTTTCACGGGGGATTTTTGAGAAAGCAGCTGCAGCCGGGGCAGATAATAACGGCGACGGGGAAGGTGGGCATCTATAAACACCAGATGCAATTGACGAATCCGAAATTTATCATATCTGAGAAAATAGAAGCGGAAGGCGCGGAGGCGCTGAGCGGGCCGGTATATCCTGCGTGCGCGGGGCTATCGAGTGCGCAGATAAAAAACATAATGAAGCCGGTGGTTGCAAACCTGGACAGCCTGGTCGATGAATTTTATGAGCAGAGTTTTTTAAAAAAGATGGAACTTGCAGGCAGGAAAGATGCATTTGCGTGGATTCATTCGCCGCCGGATGAGGGGAAGATTGAGGCGGCGAAGAGGCGGCTAAAATACGATGAGCTTCTTTTGATGCAGCTTGGGCTTGCAATACGCAGGTATAGCGTAAAACATCTTTCGACGGCTGCGAAGATGAATTTCGATGAGCAGATTGACCATAGAATCCGAAAGAGGTTTCCATTTCTGCTGACCGAAGACCAGGAGAAGGTAATTACTGAAATTGCGGCTGATATGCGAAGGGATGAGCCGATGAACAGGCTGCTGCAGGGAGATGTCGGAAGCGGCAAGACGGTTGTGGCACTTTATGCAGCGCTTCTGGCAGTGGCAAATAAAAAGCAGGTTGCGATTATGGCGCCGACGGAGATATTGGCAGCACAGCATTTTTTGAGCATCGAGAGGTATCTAAGAAACAGCAGCGTCAACAGGGTGCTGATAACAGGAGGCATAACAGGAGAAAAGCGGCAAGAGATTCTTTCTCAAATTAAGAGCGGAAGTATGAACATCGTCGTTGGGACGGTTGCGCTATTGCAAAAAGATATTGAGTTCAAATCGCTGGGGCTTGTGATAATCGATGAGCAGCACAAATTCGGTGTCGAGCAGCGCTGGCAGCTTCGAAAACAGGCGATGCCGCACTGTCTTGTTATGACAGCAACGCCAATTCCGAGAACACTTGCGATGACAATCTTCGGCGACCTCGATGTTTCGATAATCCGTCACAGCCCGCCGGGGAGAGGGACGATTATCACGCGGCTGGTGGATTCGGCTGACAGGCCCAAGGCGTATGAATTTATCCGCCAGAGGCTGTCTGCGAAGATGCAGGCGTATTTTGTTTATCCGAGGATTACTTCTGCGGAGGCGGACAGCGACATTCGGGCTGCGATAGATGAGTGGCAGAGACTTTCGAAGGAGGTTTTCCCGGAATTCAAGGTGCGGCTGCTTCACGGCAGGATGGAATCGGCGGCGAAACAGCAGATTATGGCTGATTTTCGGGCGGGCAAAATTGATTGTCTGGTCTCGACCGTTGTGATAGAGGTGGGGATGGATGTGCCGAATGCGACGATCATTGTGATAGAAAATGCAGAGAGGTTCGGGCTGGCGCAATTGCACCAATTGAGGGGGCGAATAGGCAGAGGGCAGGCAAGGTCTTACTGTTTTTTGTTTGCGAAGGTTGAGAACGAGACAGCAGAGAGCCGGCTGCAGATAATGACACGCAGCAACGATGGTTTCGAGATTGCCGAAGAGGACCTGAGGTTACGCGGGCCGGGCGAGCTATTCAGCACGCGCCAGCACGGCCTGCCGGATTTGAAGATTGCAAATATTATCGATGATTATGAACTTTTGGTTATGGCGCGAAGAAATGCATTCGAGCTTGTCAAGATTGATCCTGTCCTTTCCAAACGAGAGCATAAAAATATTCGAAATGCCCTGCTGAGCAAATTCGGCGATACAATCGGCCTTTCCGACGTCGGCTAAAATTTCTTTGTTTGAAATTCGCCCAGATAATGTATAATAGATAGCCGAGATACTTTTTGATGAGAAATTTTGTATGGTGTCCCCGATTAAGGCCTGATGAATATTTAAAAATGATAATTGAATCAATAAAATCCGAACCTGACTTTTATTTGACTTTTGGTGAGTATCGTGGTCATACAACTATTCACTCTTGTTGGATATTAAAACGTGTTATTTCTGAAAACAGGAAAGATTGTGTTTATGTTAAAATCGATCCTGGGCTTCCTTTCCCGAGTTGTCCGACTGTAACGGGAAATTTTCAGGAACTTATTATTGCCAATAGATATGGAGGTTTGCAGGAACTTATTATAGCCAGCAGGCACAAAGGTCGACATGTGCCATTTAAAAAAAATAATATATTAGAATTCATAAAAAAACTTTTTGGTCGTTACCCAATCTTTGTTTATGTTATGAAAATCAAAAATCAGAATGATGTTATAAAAGAAAGTTACGAAAAAGATGAATTAGAATTAATTTGCTGGGGAGAATTACATATCAGTAAAAAGACCGCAAGTAAATGGATATATAAAGAAATTTAATTTTTTTCGAAATTGCTCTTTGACAAGTTAATAGCGGCAGCGGCCAATTAGTAGAAAGCTATTTATTTGACAATTACTCCAGCGTATATGAAAAAAAATATATGGAATTTCCTAATAAATTAAATACTATGAAAAAATAGAAAAATTTGTAGATGATTATGTTTACGGGAGGATAAGATGAAGAAAGAAATATTTTTAACTACAGTTTTGTTGCTGGTTATAACGGTATCCGTATCAGCTAATACCCGCTTAGTACCTACAGAGTATGCTTCTATTCAAGCCGCGATTGATGACAGCTGCGATACGGACATAGTAATTGTCGCAAACGGCACTTATACAGGGCCGGGAAACCAAGATATAGATTTTAAGGGCAAAGCTATAACAGTTCGCAGCCGGAACGGCCCTGAAAATTGTATTATAGACTGCAACTCAGGAGAAAATAACGAACATATCGGCTTCATTCTATGCAGAGGTGAAACTAATGATTCCCTTCTGGAAGGCTTTACTATAACCAATGGCTATACATGGAGGTTCTGCGGGATGTTTTCCTGCACAATGGGAGGGATTATTTGTGTGAACAGCAGCCCCACGATTAAGAACTGCATTATTAAAAACAATACAGGTGCCGGGATTTGGTGCCAATACAGCAGTGCTGTAATTGAAAATTGCACGATAAGCAATAACAGAGATATTCTTGAAGGCAATGGAATTAACTGCAGTGACAGCAATTTGATAATCAGCAACTGCGAAATAACATATAACGAATGTCGCGGGATATCAGGGGTTCAGAGCAGTGTAATTGTCAAAGATTGTAATATTCAAGGTAATATGGAAGAAGGGATAAATTTCGGGCTGTGCAGCATTACAATTAATGACTGTAAAATCAGAAATAACATGGAAAGCGGAATCATCTGCTCCAATTGTTCCGCAGAAATTAGCAATTGTATACTCAGCGACAATTCAACATTAACCAATGGAGGCGGGATACAATGCCGCGGTAACGGCATCGTAAAGATTGATAAATGTGTTATAAACAATAATACCTCTATCAATTCTTACGGGGGAGGTATTTCATGTTCGGACGGCATTACTCCTATGATTAGCAACTGCACCATTGTCAACAACTATGCCAGACTCAACGGCGGCGGTGTGGCTTTACACTTAAGCAATGCCTCAATTATAAACAGCATTCTCTGGGGAAATACTTCAGGAGAGCAGGGACCGCAAATCGCAGTACGACACACCGGATGGCCATCTACACTTAATATTAGTTTTAGCGATGTCCAGGGTGGACAAGAGGCTGTATATGTCGAACCCGAATGCACATTAAACTGGAATATAGGTAATATTAATCTTGATCCGCTTTTTGCAGACCCTAATAATGGGGATTTTCATTTGGAAAGTCAGGCCGGCAGATGGGATCCGAATACTAAAAGTTGGGTAATTGATTCCAATACTAGTCCAAGTATAGATGCAGGTGACTGGATGACGCCAATCGGTTTAGAGCCTTTTCCGAATGGAGGCAGGATAAATATGGGCGCTTACGGCAGCACAGCTGAGGCCAGCAAATCATATTTCAGTAAACCGCCTTGCCAAACTATTATCGCAGGAGATATAAACGGCGATTGTATCGTAAATTTCAATGATTTTGCACTCTTGGCTTCTCATTGGCTTGAAGAAAGATAAGAGCATCAGGAGCATAAAAATATTCGAAACGCCCTCTTGAGCAAATTCGGCGATACAATCGGCCTTTCCGACGTCGGGTAAAATTTCTCATTGCCGAATTAAAATTGCACTGGCATATATCATTTTATCAAGGTAAAATGCCTTTAATGGAATTAAAAAAGCGAGAAAGGTAAATGGGGAAATAGAAAATTAGAAATAAAATGTGGGGACATTTAATTTGAGATTAGTATGGAGAAATAAAATGTCAAATAGAAAAAGAAATATATATTTTACGCTTATAATTGCTGTGATTTTAATTTTATCTCCTCTGATAGCTAAAGCAGTTTTAATAGGAGACTATCCTGGATTAAAAAAACTTATCGATATGTCAGATGCGATTGTCATCCTCAGGATTGATAGTGCTGCAACATGTGGTATGAGTCCAAGCTTGTATATGACATATGACTGCTACATATATCAGACATTAAAAGGTAACATTCCAAAAAATACTCGAATTAAGCTGCAATTAATGGATACTAATGTCAATTTTGTACCACCTTATGGATGCATGTCAACTCATCTTATGTTTCTTATAAAAAAACAAAACGCAGATGAGCCAACCGAATATAGAACCCTTGGATTTCAAGGTGCGAATGTTCGTTTGTCACCTTTTGGTAACGAGAAGACACCCAAAGGAAGCACACTGGAAGAACAAATAAGAAATCTGATAAAGGACTCTATCGAATACTGGTCCAAAGAACAGGACAAGGAACGGAGATTTTTAGAGATGATGATTGGAGGCGACCAGAATTCCATTACAGATATAAATTCAGACCCAAATTCGAGTCAGAATATTGCTGAATTAAGAAAATGGCAGGAAGATTTCCAGGGAGACCTGCTGGGAAGGAAGACAGGTGTAAAACCGTGGTACGATAATTTATATTATTATTCCCGATGGCCTAAAGAAAAACCGGTGGAAATCCTTGAAGAACGCAAGGACATTCCTTATTCGTATGAGACTTTAATCAATTATGTGATACGTCCCGGAGTATTAGACAAGAAATGGGCAAAAAATGTGCTGCGTATAAAGGAATGGATACCGGGTTATGAAGCTGGAATGAAACTCGATGCATATCTTTATAGACAGGCTTTCGAGGAAGGGACTTTACATATTTGTGATACACGCAGCACGACAGTTATTGCCTTTGCCTCCAAACAAGATGTAAATTTTACGGAGAATCCAAGGAAATCGCTAAATACCATCACAGGCAAGCTTTTTACGATGTCATTTCCTGATGACCCGAACATATTATGGTTGAAATATGATGAAGCATCTAAGATGTATTATGGAGCGACCGGTTACGGAAGTGATAGACCAGCCATTGTATTGCCCGGGCAAAAATTCGAAGAGAAACCTGCTTTTGACTTTGTATATTCTATAGCAGAACGAGTAATGGTTTTTCGTTTTGATAAAAGATATATACCCGGCTCGGAGACCCGATTAAAATTATCTGATAAACAGGAAATATTTCCACTATTCGGGAAAACGCCAGATGAATTTGTTGCTGCCAATAGCATTTTAGAGCAACTGGAAAAAATTACCGAACCGAATGCCGAAGATATTCCAAGAGTGTTGAAAATACTTGCACGCAGCCCCGAAGGGCCGACCTGGAAAATGTATCTCGATAACAGATTTCTATATAAAGCTATAGGTGACGCTAAAATCAAAGCTTTGAACATTCTGCATCAGTCAATAGAGTCTATCAAGAATGGCGGCATTAGGGAAGTAGAACTAATTAAACAAGCCCTTACCGCAGAAAAATACTTTCCAGAACCGAATGAAGCCCTTGGAAATTTAGATATATTAAAAAAAGATGCGGTTGATGCGTTGTATCGGATAAACACAGATGATGCGGCGATTTTGCACCTTCAGATACTTATGCAGGAAAAGAGTGAAATCGACTCTGGTTTGTTAGGAGAATTCGGAAAATACCCGTTGTTTCGCAGCCGGTTCGAAAAGATTTATAAGCAGCAGAAAGCCGCTGGTCTTTCCACATGGAAAGTTGACCTTTATAAAATATTTATCGAAGATCTTAAACAAAATCCGATTCCCGGAGTAACATTAACTTCTGAGAAACCTAAAAATAAGATGATTATTTGGATTGGAATATGTGCAGGTGTATTATTTGTTTGCGGGATTTTTATGCGTCATCTGAGCAAACATAAAAAAAGTTAAGGGAGATTCTTCACTGCGCTTCGCTTCCGTCTTCGTCCGTCATCGTTCCAAAGGGAATATGCCGGACTACGCCGGACAAGTCGTGCAGAATGACAAATTTTCTACAGGCCTGAGGATTCGAGCCAATTATCGGCCAAGACGGCGAAGTCGAGGAAGTTTATAATATTATCAGGGGCGCCGGGAGGTGCAAAGTCTGCTTTCGGATTCCAGTTCGGTGATGGAGGCATTGTGCCTTCGGAAAGAAAGGCGGCTATGAAGGCCTGAAGGTCGAGGGAATCGACAGTTCCATCACCGCCTTCGGGTGCGATGTCGCCTGTAATTTTTATGATAGGCTCGATTTCGAGGGTTGGTTCCGGCTGAAGGAAGAGGCCGCCTCCGCGAAGGACGATATTGAACTGCGTGAAAAGATTCATACCGATGATGCCGTCGAGTGAGCCGCCTTCGGGAGAGAATACATCGAGCAAAATGACAGGGACATCAGTTGCGATGAACCAGTCACCGTAGGCAGGGATGACGAGTCTATCGAGAGTAAAACCTGGCACATCGAGTGACTCGCCGTTTATGCCGCTGACCTCGACAAGAAATTCCGGGTAATCTGGATTAAACCGCAGACGGCTTGCAATGCGGCTGCCGATGACGGAGACCTGTGCGCCGGTATCGAGCATAAAGCGGTCCTTGTCGATGGCGCTTTCATTACGTTCATAAAGGTCAACGGAGTGAATAAAGAAGACACTCTGTGAAAGGTTGCCAATGATTACAGAGGGGCTTTGGGGCAAGAAATTAAGCGGATCGAACGGGTCGAGCGTCGGGACATACTGGACATTCAATCCTCCGAGCGGGCGAAGTTCCAGCGGGATAATATCTGAATATTGCGGAATCGCCTCATCAAAATTATCATAGAATTTGACCGAGGGCCCGATATATTCGGCTGCGTTTCGGTTAATTGTTATCTGGTCGGTATTGTCGATGACGGCTGTGTAATAAACGGCAAAGGGAGTGCCTATTGCAGTGGGGACATCAGGTTCATAGGAGGGCGCGACGGAAACTACGACATTATACTGGCCGAGGAGATTGGATGTATCAAGGCGGAGTGTGCAGGGGTCGATTGCAGAAAGGCCATCGAAGAACAATCCTATAGGCTGACTGACGCGGACACTGACGGGACCGGTGACGCCCGTTACTTCTATCCAGTTATTCGTTATCAGATCGGCTGCGTAAATGCCGGTGCGGAAGGCGGTATCATAACTAAGGACGTGCGAACTTGCACCTGTGTCGAAAATTCCGATGCCGAAACCGTTGACCTCATCTGCTACAAGAAAGTTTCCGAAAGTTGAAGAGGCAACTGCATCGAACTCCATAGCATCAACATCTTTTCTGGCATCGGTGGTGGAAACCGTCAACCAGGGGATAAATCCATTTATTGGCGGGGCCTCGATGAGATTTGCGTAAGTGCCTGCGGAAGCCTGCTGAGCGGAACGGGCGGCATCTGCTGGAAGTTTTGCCTTTTTAACGGTGACGGTCTTTTCTCTGCCGAGGAGCTTTTCCTTTTTTTCCTTCGGATAATAAATCCCTGTAATTTTTGAGCCGTTGGGCAAACGCCAATTGACATCGCTTCGTTCCCAGCCGTTTGATTTTGCGGCTGCGAATTGCGACAGTGACACAATCGAAATTACAGCTATCAGAAGATTCGGTATTACTTTTGAGCCATAAGCTTTAATCATTTTTACACCCATAAACTCCGTGCTGTCTTATTATACCATATCGGCAGACTTTTAGGTGTGAAAAAATTCCTTTTTAACGGATAAATGCAGCATTTACACCTGTTTTAACCTGACATGCAACGGATTAAGTGTATCTTACGGCATTATTTTTTCCAAATATTCGTGACGAAGGTCTATAAAAAGTATAGCAGAGATTCTTCGCTGCGCTCAGAATGACAAAATTTTTTAACTGCTTTTAAAATATTTAGTCCGGCGGGAATATGTCGAGCAGGATAGTTACGAGCCGCTGGACGGCATTTTGAACTTCGGAAGAGAGGGAAGAGTTGAACTCGGTTTGTGCCGGCTGGATGCCGAGAAAAAAGATATTGACCTTGATGCTGCGGGCAATCAAATCAATAAATAAACGGGGCGAGAGTGTATGAGTTGAAATAACGATATCAGATAACTGCTCAGGCGCGAAAATTTTTATTGTGCCGGCAGAGGCATCGAAGTGAACGGCATCGATGATGATTAGATTCTGCGGGGACTTTTTTATAATCGACTGGATGTAATTTTCAGGGACAGTTTCGGCATTAATTAAATCGGCACAAGTTTTGCCTTTAAGCTGCTCGAAGACTGCGGGACCTGCGCCATCATCACCTTTTAAGATATTGCCTATGCAGACGATAACGGTTTTTTGCCCGCGAAGATGTTCGAGCCTTTCGAAAAGTTCATCTGCAGCCATAAAATTAGAGCCGGATATTGAGACGGCATTTACATTTGGGGCAAAGGATTTGCATAAAGTCGCTTGTCTGCACTTCCTTTTCGGCATCGTGGGTCTTTTCGACAGCAGAAGGAGCTGCTCCGAGGTCGCTATTTTTTGCAATCAAAAGGGAAGGATTGGTATAGGCAAGCGGCCCAAGTCTTTCGTACAGCCAGACCAGATGTTTTTTCGTGCCGACAACAGCGCCGCATCTTTCACAGATTTGAAGTGCGTGCTGGTGATGTTCGATGGTGCTGTTTCTATCCATTGTGGCAAGGTCCCACTTATTCGAGAGCTTTATGCCTTTTTCCGTAGTGCAGCTGTCCTGGCAGTTGCCGCAAAAAATGCAGGTATCGTAACGAAGCGTAATTGTCCTTGCCGGGGGATTAGCATTGACATCATCTTTCTGAGTGAGGGCCTGTGTCGGGCAGACATTAACGCAGGCGCCGCAGCCGATGCAGTTATCATCGTCGAACTCGGGCTTGCCCCTGTATTTCGGGGGGACTATGCAAGGCTCGGCTGGGAAGCGGGTTGTAAAACGCGGAGAAAAAACCGCAACGACAGCTTCCCGTAATTCTCTTAACTTTGGTAAACGCAATTTAGAACTCCTCAAGCATATAAAAAATTAATCTTTCTTTTCGAATTTTTCCGAATACTTGTCAACAACACTTTTTTCCCACAGCTTGATGCCGGAGGCGTAAGAGCCTTTTGCGATGGCGTGTGCGGCCGTCGGGGAGGTAATAAGAATAAAGAAAGCACAGATAAGGGCCTTTGCGCTTGTGGGACCTGTCCAGCTTACGAGTGCAACGCCGACAAGAAGCAGGACGGTGCCGAGAGTAACGCATTTGGTGGCAGCCTGCAGACGGTTATAAACATCGGGGAAGCGGACAAGGCCGATGCAGCCGAAAAAATCGAAAACGACTCCAACTATTATCAGGATGTATCCAATTATTTCATTCATCGAAACTGCGGCCCTCCAAGAATTTTGCCAGCGCTATGGTGCCGATGAAGCTTAGAAGCGACCAGGCTATGGCAAGGTTCATATAAAAATCTTTTCCTGTAACAAGCGAGAACAGCGCACAAAAGCCGACGATAACAATGCCGAGGATGTCAATGGCGACAGTCCTGTCGGGTGCGGACGGTCCCCGGCCTATCCTGTATAAGCACAACAGGCAGCAGATACACAAGCCGATATAAGAGAGGGTTATCATAAATTTCCTTATAAGCTATTCGAAAATCTTTTTAATAAACCACTCGAAAGTCTGCGAGATTAACCTTGTTGCCTCTTCGACGTCGTCGGTTTTCACATTTATCCAGTGAATATAAAGGTAGCCGTCGTCAGTAACATCGACGGTCATTGTTCCGGGTGTAAGGGTGATTGAATTTGCAAGCGCTGTGATAGCCGAATCCGTTTTGAGGTTCGTTTTAATTTTCACGATTCCGGGATTAATGGGCATCTTGGGATGCAAAGCGCGATACATAACATCGAAGTTTGCCATAACGACGTAGTAGCAGTAAATCGGCAGATACACAAGCAGCCAGAAAAACCGCACCGGCGAGACAAAAACGTGGTGCTCTCTGGGAAGCATCTCGTGAAAGAGGACCGCAACGAGTGCTGAGGCAATCAGGCCTGCGACAATGACCTGAAGGTCGAACTTGCCATCGACAACCGGCCAGCAAAGAATCATCCACGTCACAAAGCCAACAACAAAATAAATCAGCCTTCTCATAATTTATCGAACCTTATTAAATTTTATTGAGCAACTATCAGCTTGGATGAATACCCAAGGCCGTCGGTTAAAACCTGCACAGCAGGATCGAGAACCACATCTTTCATGGCGGGCAGCAGAAGCAATCCCATAGCTATGCAAAGACCGGATAAAAAGAGCATGGCAATCAGCATAGTGCCTTTATTTTCCTTAACATCTTTAAGATTATCCGGCAACTCGCCCAGAAAGATATACTTTTGGACTTTCAAAAACGAAATCAATGTCACGAGGCTGACAATCACAGTTATTGCAGCAAGCCAGAACATCCGGCTCTGGAAAGCGGCAACGACAAGAATCAGCTTGCTCCAAAAACCGTTAAACGGCGGGACGCCTGCGATGGATGCTGAGGCAATCGTGCAGGTCGCCCTTGTGAACGGCAACTTATCGGCAAGGCCGCCCATTTGTTTAAGCTGCCTTGTGCCGGTTGACATTTCAACAGAGCCGCTGGTCAGAAACAGCAGTGACTTAAAGACAGCATGATTGATGAGATGGAAAAGGCCTCCGAGTATGGCAAGGGAAGCCCACAATATATCGCCGCCCTGTGCAAGAATAAGAGTACCCATTCCAATGCCGATTACAACATATCCCATCTGCGATATGCTGTGATAGGCAAGGAGGCGTTTGAAATCCCACTGGCCGACGGCAAGGAAGACACCGGCGACCATACTGAGAACACCGAGGGCAATGAGTATCCAGCCGAGCGGGATACTTATTCCGAAAATGTTGAAGATAAGACGCGTCAGAGCATAGACACCGAGGACCTTAATAAAGACTCCTGAAAGCATAGCTGATACAGGTGCCGGCGCCGAGGAATGAGCATCGGGAAGCCAGGCATGGAACGGAACAAGGGCTGCTTTAAGACCGAATCCTGCGATAAAAAATGCGAGGGCGAAGGTAAGGCTTGGATTGAGCGAGCGTGTTTGAATCGCCTTCGAGACATAGGCCATATTAAGGGCGCCTGTGTTGGCATAAACAAGGGCGATGGCAAAAAGAATAATCATCGAGGCGATTTCGCCGAGCACCATATATTTGAAGGATGCCTCTAGCTCCTCATCGCCGCAGCCAAAACCGACGAGTGCATAAGACGTCAAAGAAGCGATTTCGAGAAATACGAAAAGATTGAATATGTCGCCGGAAAGGACTGCGCCGTTGAGACTCGTGACAAGGAGCATAAAGAGGCTCAAGTATTTGGATTTTGCGGTGTACTGCTCCATATATCTTGTGCTGTATAGCATCGCAGATGCGGCGACAATATTTATAATAACAAGAACAAGGCAGCTTAGGCCGTCGAGGACAAGATTGATACCGAGAGGAATAGGCCACTTTCCGACTTCATAAACTTCCCGCTGACCAAGACAGGAAATTGCCAGCGCAAGCAGAGCGATAGTTACAACGTTGGCAAGCAGTGCTGCGACTGATTTGCCTTTCTTTCCGAAGAGCGGCAAAACGAAGGCAGTCACCAGTGGAACGAAAATAAAAGCCGGCAATCTGTAACTCATCCTCTCAGTCTCCTTATTTCGGTAATATCGAACGTGCCGTATTTTTCATAGATTCTAACGCACAAGGAAATCATAAGCGCTAAAGACCCAAGCCCGATGACAATCGAGGTAAGAACAAGAGCCTGCGGGAGCGGATCAACTGTGGTGTTTATAAAGTTTGCTGTCACTTCAGTTTTTCCTGCGAGGTCCTGCGGGCTGATAATCGGTGCCTGGCCGTTAGTCCTGTAACCGGCCATAATAAAAAACAGGTTGACAGCATATTCCATAACCGCCAATCCGATTACAATCTTGACCATGTTCTTTTTAACGAGAACGCAGTACAAACCTATCATAAACAGAAGAAAGCATAACGTATAAAGCATCGGTTCACTCCTTTTTACCAGCCAATCCGTTGGACCTGAAAGAAGAAAGAAGAACTACTATCAGGAACAGCGAGGCGCCGACTTTAATGCCTATAGCGATGTTGGAAAGCGGAATAGTGCCGGCACTGATGAGTCTGAACGGTTCGCCCGGAAGATATTTTTGATAAAGGAAGTTGACGAAGAAACAGCCGCCCCAAACCAGGCCGAGGATTGCTATAAGTGCGAATGTAAGGGCGCCAAGGCAATCTAACTTAGAGGCTATAGGCAGCGATAAATTTTCTTCTGCAAACTCCCTTCCGAAAGCAAGCATAAGAAGGACATAAGAGCAGGCGAGGATTACGCCGCCTGCGAAACCGCCGCCGGGTGTTAGGTGGCCGAAGATTATGATATAAATTCCGAAAAGGAAGATAAGAATCTTTACCCAGCTGCTGATAGTTTTAACGATAATGCTCATCCCTTTCATTACTCGCTCTCCTTTACAAGTTTTCTCGCCCTCTCGCGAAGTATGACGGTCGCGCCGAGAATCGACGTGAACAGGACTGTTGCCTCACCGAGAGTATCGTATCCGCGGTAATCGAGGATGATGCCCGCGATAATATTTGCGGCACCAGTGTCTTTGAGGCCCTTTTCGACATAAACCTGGGAGGCGGAACCTTCAATTTGGCTGTAAGCCGGAGTCCCAAAGTCAGGTATGCCCTTCATAACCTGCGAGCCTGCTAAAAAGATTACAAAAACAATGACGACGGAGACAACAACTTCGAAGAATTCCCTGTCGCCGCTAATGAAGGTCAAATCGCGAGTGATTGAAGAGCGTATAAGAATAATCAGGCCGAGCACTTCAACGACTATCTGGGTTATTGCAATATCGGGTGCATAGAGAAACAAAAACATCAAAGAGCCGCCGCATCCGATGGCGCCGACGCAAATAATCGAGCTTAAAAGGTTATCGGTCTCCACCGCGATTATGGCAGCGACAATCATAAAGAGAATCAGAAAGTAAAAAATCGCCATAAACAATCCTCACCATATTTTGCAAATAATAAATAGCAGAACCAAAAGACCCAAGGTCACCCAGGTTGCGTAAGTCGAAAGAACACCGGTATGCAGCCACCGCAAAAAGCTTGTCAGAGCAAGGCCAAGCCCGCCGAAAATATTATAAAGGTCGAAATAACCTTTTTGCTGGCCGCTGTATAACTGGCGCAAGCCTCCCATATCTGAAACCGTTTTATAAAAGTGCGTTCCTGGTATGATTAATTGGTCGTTGTCCTGCACCTCACCGCCGCTCCAGGTCGGGACAAATCTTGCCTTTCTCGCCAAAAGCCCGACAAGCAAAATGAAGAGGCCGAGAATGATTCCTATCAGCAGCATAATCGTTGCGGGAACCGATTGCCAGGTCCCGAGAGTTATAACCTGCCCCTCATCGTATCCTAATGCCGGATAGATAAAGTTTCTAAGGGGAACATAATAAAAGATGCCGAAGATTACACATAATGCTGCGAGCACGAGCATCGGAAAGGTCTGGAAGAACGAAACTTCTTTAACATCTTTTAAATCGCTTGGCTGTCTTGAAAGGAAAACCGAATGAATGACTTTTACGAATGATGCAAGTGTAAGAGCGCTTCCAAACATCGCTGCAAGAAGCCATACGGGCCATAATTGTGCAGCAGCAGAGGTTTGAGTGTTGCCCATTTCGATTAAACCCTGATAAACCATCCATTTGGAGACAAAACCGTTAAAGGGCGGTATCCCTGAAATGCTCAAAGCAGCAATTAGACAGGCAGTAAAGGTAAGCGACATTTTTTTACCGAGACCGCCGAGCCTGTCCAGCTCACTTGTGCCTGTCGCCTGCTCGACAGCGCCGCCGCACAGGAACAGGCAAGATTTGTATATCGCATGGTTGAGCATATGGAAAACTCCACCTGCGATACCGACCATTGTGCCCGTAGATATTCCAAGGATCATATATCCGACCTGGCTAATAGCGTGGTATGACAATAGTTTTTTCAGGTTGTGTTGGACCATCGCTATTACAACCGCTGCGATAATGGTGAGGGCACCTATAGCAGCCAAAAGGACACTAAAGGCAGAAGTGCCAAGCTCGAATAACTGGCGGACTATTACGACCAGAAAGTAAATGCCTAATAGTTTATCTATCGAAGCTGGTAAAAGTGCCATAACTGACGGAGGAGCATACTCGCCGCTTACGGGAAGCCAGGTATGCAAGGGCATTGCACCAGCTTTTGTTATGGCTGCTGTAAGGAGTAATAGAAAAGCTGCAATTTCGAGACCGGAAGATGGTGTCATTTTGTTCAAGCTGATTTCGGAAATTGTAAGAGTTCCCGAAATTGTCCAAACCATAAGGATGCCGAGCAATAATGCGCCATCGGATGCGCCTATCATAGCGAAACTTTTCGTGGCAGCGAAATTTGAATCTTTTCCGCCTGTGCTGATTAAGAGGTATAAAGAAACGGTGACAATCTCCCAGAATATAAGGAGCAAAAGTAAATTATCTGCAAGCAAAATTCCCGCTGCGCCGCCTATTGTCAGAAGTATGGAACCATAATAAATGCAGCTTCGCCTCAGTGTCAGGAGCGTTGATTTCAATGAGTAAATTGTTATCAGCAAACCAAAACCGCAGGAAAACATCAGCATAAAATTGGCGAGCGGTTTGCTTGCTAAAAGTAAATCGAGGTTCAAATTACCGATTGAAAGCAAAGGCTGATTATAGCTTAAAGGTTCAGTGTTGAATATTTGAACAGACCAGATAAAAGTTATTACAGAGATTACTAAGGCTGCTGCCATCGAAAGAAATCGCAGCCTGCTGGGAACGAACATCAAAATAAATCCAGCTATCAGCGGCAGAAAAATTATTCTTACCAGGTTGTTATCCAATTAATAAATCCTCCATATTGATTTTCGGCAGCCCTAAAGATTTCCTTATCTTTTCCGTTTTTTCGCGGCTCAGTTTCAGAAGCGTTTCATAGTCGTGAACAATGCGATTGCTCTTATCTACGACAGCGACCCTCTCGGTGCAGCTGTAGCAGGGGTCAACCGCAGCAAGTGTAAGCGTAACATCAGAAATATGCTGACCGATGCACGATGCCTTGAAGGAAGGAACATTAACATAACTCGGTGCACGAGCCTTATGCCGAATGGGTCTGTTGCCTCCATCGCTGCGGACGTAATGAATTGTCTCGCCTCTCGGCGCCTCGGCATGGCCGATGCCTTCTCCGGGGGGAATATCCTTTACTTCTGCAGCAACCGGACCATTGGGGAGCTTTTTCAGCGCCTGGCGGACCATCTTAATGGATTGAAATGTTTCAAGGAGGCGGACAACCGCCTTTGAGAAAACGTCGCCATCGGTCTGTGTAATGACATCCCAATCCAAATCGCCGTATGCCGCATAAGGGTCATCGCGCCTTACATCAATTTTAATACCGCTACCGCGGGCTGTCGGTCCGGTGACGGCATACTTGACCGCATCTTCTTTTTTCAAAACGCCAACGCCTTTTAATCTCGCATGTAAAACCGGGTCATCGAGGATAGCCTTGGTGAGCATTTCGGTTTTCTTTTCGATTTCATCAAGCTCTTTAAGAATCTTGGGAATAAGCTCGTTTGGAACATCCTCTCTGCAGCCGCCGACCTTAACATTGCCGTAGTTGTTCCTGTTGCCGGTTATCTCTTCGAGCAAATCGAGGACAGGCTCGCGATATTTCCAGGCCCACATAAAGACGGTATCGTAGCCGATAAAATGCCCGCCGAGACCTACCCAAAGCAGGTGGCTGTGGATGCGCTCAAGCTCGTTGATTATCGTCCTTATATACAGGGCACGCTCGGGGGGCGTAACGCCTGCAATTTCTTCGACAGCCTGGACATAGGCAAGAGGATGTGATGCCGAGCATATTCCGCAGATACGAGAAACCAGGAAAGGCACCTGGTCGAACTGCAAAGTCTCACTGATTTTTTCAACACCACGGTGGTTATAAGAGAGGCGGACATCGATATCGGTGACTATTTCGCCGTCAACGGTAAGCTGGAAAAATTCCATTTCCTCCTGAAGCGGATGGAAAGGGCCAACTGCTAAAACCGGTTTTTTTACATCTTGTTTCATTGTTTTGCTTCTTTCCTCATCGGATAAACACCCTGCGGCCAGTCATCGGCAAGTATAAGCCTTCTCATTCGCGGGTGATTAAGAAAGTCGATTCCGTAAAGGTCGTGGATTTCTCTTTCAATCCATTCTGCTGCCGGCAGAAAAGGCGTGATTGATTCGACAGCAGGCTTCTGGCGGTCGCGGACAAAGACTTTCAGATTTATTACACAGCCGAGCTGGTCATAAGAATAATGATAAATAATTTCAAAAAATTTGTCGCTGTCTATGGCTGTCGCGATACAGAACCTTGCAGCGAGCTGCTCGAATAAAAATTTATTAACCGCAAAACTGTTGGCGGATTCGCACAGGAGGGTAATTCTCTTTTCGCTCTTTTGCTCGATACCGGTGAGCTTGTCGCTTATAGCTGATAACTTTCTTATAAGTTCGTGATTATTCATAATTTTTCCTGTTACAAAACCGAAAGGGCCTTGACCACGCCTGAAATAATCGCTTCCGGCTTTGGCGGGCAGCCCGGGACATAAGCAATAATCGCGTTTGGGTCTTCATCCTTAAGAATTTTATCTACGGGACCTTCGACATGATAGCCGGTATGAAATATGCCGGTGCCGCAGGGGCAGGCCCCGATTAAAAAAACGACACAGGGCTTTGCGGTCTGACGATACACCTCACGAAGCCTGACAGCGGCCTGGCGAGTGCCTACGCCGGTGACAAGCAGTGCATCTGCATGACGGGGAGAACCGACAAGTTTGATGCCGAACCTCTCGACATCGAATTTCGGAGTCAGACAATTCACAATCTCTATGTCGCAGTTATTGCAGGCGCCCACATTAACATGGAAGACCCACGGCGATTTTTTCAATGACCAAATTTTCCAGCTCATAAAAATACCTTTACAGCCAGCTTATTCCGTATAGACTGCCAATGATTGCCAACGCAACGGCGATTGCAGAAATTAATCCGCAATACACCCAGAAAAATTTCATTGCCTGGTCGATTCGGACTCTCGGATTTGTATTCTTTATTAAAATCACCAGCACAAGGACAATTACGAATTTTCCGATGCCTGCCCAGAGCTGCGCGCCGGTTGTTCCGAATCCGCCAAGAAACATAATTACCAGAAACAAAGGAAACGCCACAAGCATCATTGCCTGCATAATTTTCCAGAGAGCGAGAAGTGCGCCTGAATATTCCATCAGGACACCGCTTCCAAGCTCGGTCTCGGCTTCAGCGATATCGAAGGGAACAAACCCGAGTTTTGCCTGAATTGCAAGGAGGCTGACTAAAAATGCAAGAAAGCCGGATATGCTGAAGACAGGTGTGTACCCTGCAATGGAAGCTAAACCAAGCTGGCCGCCTGTTTTTATAATAACAACGATAAACGCAAGGACCATTGGAAGTTCGTAGCCCATAACAAGTTTCATTTCTCTTCCCGCGCCAATGGCTGCGTGAGGGCTTGCACTTGCACTGCTTCCGAGAATCAAGGCCAGTGAAGGCATTATCATAAGATATATTGCCACGATTACGTCACCGATAAAAATCTCGCTCGGTGCGATAATGATTCGCCAAAGCAGCGTCGATAACAGAATCATCGAGGAAAGTCCGACAATTGGAGCCATAATAAAAATGGTCTGCTGGGCCTGGATGGGGATTAGAATCTCCTTGCCGGTAAGCTTTATGATATCGACAAGCGGCTGATACAAAGGAGGACCGACGCGCCACTGGACAAGGGCGCTGACCTTGCGGACAATCCAGGATGCGGCAAGGCCGATGATTAATGTAAATACTAAGCCGGGAAACAGCAAAAGCCAGAATACATTTTGCAGTGGTTCACTCATTTTTTCGCCTTTTCACTGTCACGCAGGAACGGCTCCCAGAGAACGCCACCTGAAATCCTGACAACAATGTCATCAAAAACTTCAACCAAATCAGCCTGCCCATCGACTTTGCCGTAGTCGATGCTTCCATCCTGACAGGTTCTGACACAAAGAGGTTTTTCACCGCCAGCCAGTCTTCCCCTGCAAACATCACAGACGCTGCCCGGGAAAGGCACAAGCTGAGGATATATTGTCCCGAAGGGGCAGGCTATCGAACAGGTTCCGCAGCCGGTGCAGAGCATTTTGGAACGCTTGAGAATTCCGGCATCATTGTTTTTTATCTGCACTTTTTCAAGCGCCTTTCTGGGACAAGCCTTTATACAGGGCGCACCTTCGCAGCGGCGGCATATAAGGGCAAAACGTATCATTTCAAGAAGCGAGTCAAAGCCCTTGTTTTCAGGATGATGCTTGTAAGAGCACCTGACGGAAGATTCTTCCTGAAGTCTGCTCTTAGCGAGGTCTATTATAAGTTTTTGTTCCATTACGATTATCTCTTAAGTTAATCCCAGATATGGGAATAAGGTTTCATCTTGTCGAAAGTGAAGACAGGCCCATCCTTGCAGACATAATATTTACCAATCATACAGTGTCCGCACTTGCCGAAGCCGCAGCTCATGTTTTTTTCCATCGATAGATAAATGCTTTCCGGCTTAAATCCGAACTCAATAAGCTTCAAGGTCGCGTACTTCATCATAATGGGCGGCCCGCAAACAACGGCGACACTGTTTGAAATATTAACGTCATCGGGTTTGAGTATCGTGGTAACAACACCGACATTTCCATTCCAGTCGCCATTTGCCTTATCGACTGTAAGCCTGATATCTACGCCGTTTATCTTTTGCCAGGGGCCGAACAAATCTTTTTTATATATGAAGTCATTCGGGGTCCGGGCTCCGAAACGGCAGACGACCGATTTGAAATCTTTTATTCTGTTTACCAAAGTAAGAAACAGCGACCTTATTGGGGCCAATCCGACACCTCCGCCGACGATATAGACATCCTTGCCGGCAAACTCATCTACAGGGTAACCATTGCCATAGGGGCCGCGGAGGCCGACTTTCTGGCCTTTTTTACATTGATGAAGAAGTGCAGTTACTTTGCCTGCCTTCATAATGGTTATCTCCATTTTTTCGGTCTGAGCGGGCGATGATGAAGGAGTAAATGGTGCCTCGCCCTCGCCGGGAAGAGTCAATTCGACAAACTGGCCTGTCTTAAAACTGAAAGGCTCCTGAGGAACGACAACAAAGCTTTTAATCGTCGGTGATTCGTCGATGATATCTGTTATTTCGCAGTTGACTGGCTGATAAAGATTGTTCATTTTACGACTTTTGTTTTTCCCTTGTCCTTATTGATTTTTTCTTCGCTTAATTTTTTCAACACCTGTCTCAAATCCATTCCCCCGGCATCTGAATCGATACACCTTCCGCAGCCGACGCACATATTGACCCCGTATCTGTCGAGAAAATAAACGAACTTGTGCATCAGGCGGTGGCGGATTCTGTCGCCGAGGACCTTTCTGGGATTTTCTCCGCCTGCGACAGCAGCATAAGCCATTCTCATACAGCTGTCCCACATCTTCATCTTCACGAAATAATCTTTTTGAGAGGCATCATAAAGATAAAAGCAGTGACAGGTCGGGCAAACTCGCGTGCAGGCCTGACACTCTATGCAGTCTTTTGCCTCTTTATCGAAAATTTCCGAGTCGGCAGCATTTTCCACAATTTCTCTTACCTGACCATCTAATTTTATTTCGCTGCTGTTCTTCTCGAGCTGAGCGCGTGTCTTTTGGCGGTTTTTATCTCGCTCGGATATAAGTGCTGAGGGAACTTCCGCAAAAAGACCGGAATGTTTTTTAATGAAATCTTTTCCTTTAGCGGAGCCGGCTTCGATGATAAAACCGTCTTTGATCGGTGAAATATTCAAATCGAAACCGCTTTTGGAAAAACCTTCTCCGTCGAAGAGATTGCAAAAACAGCTTTGTCCTGGTTCAGTGCAGTCGCTGGAGATTATAAACATCTTCTCCCGTCTTGATATATAAAGGCTGTCTTTATACTCATCTTCCGCAAAAACCTTGTCTAAAATCTGGATGCTCCTGATGTCACAGTCTTTGAGACCGAACACAGCAAACGGCTTTATCTTTTCAGGCTCTTTGTCTTTCGGAAAAACCGCAGCTACCTCCCGTATCGGAAATAGAAATTCTTTTACAGGAGTGCACGTGCGGATTGTATTGAGAACAACCTCTTTCGAAGGATTGTATTTTTTATAGATGTAAAACTCACCGCTTTTTTCGGGGACGAAAAGCTCTGCCTCACTGCTTACAGCATCTAAAAGCGGTTTTAGCCGGCTGATAAAAACAATTTCCATTTTCCACCTGCAAACTTTTAGTATGCGCTTAGCCGCTATACTTTATATATGTGAACACATTCACATACTTAAAACAATTAGTTTAGGACATCTGAATATTTTTGTCAAGGCTGTTAAATATTAATTTTTGGAATTTCCTTAAAAAAACCCCTGAAAAAAACCGGTGATTGTGATACCTGGAATAAAATTTTAAGAAGCTGGTGATTTCTCTGTCTCTTGGGGGGGCTTTGGAAGCGTAAAGCTAAAAGTACTCCCTCCATCGGGATTATTTTGCGCCCATACCTTGCCGCCGTGTCGTTCGATAACCTGTTTTACTATCGAAAGACCCAGCCCGGTACCGTCGCGCTCGATTTTTCTGGCATTGGTTGCCCTGTAAAATTCTTCGAAAAGCCGGTCAATTTCTTCGGGGGGGACACCGATGCCGGTATCCGAGACTTCAATGAGAATATTGTCACCCTGGTCGGCTGCAGAAAGCTGTACTTTTCCTTTTTCGGGGGTATATTTAATAGCATTTAAAAGCAGATTGCTTATCGCCTCCTCGATTAAAACCGGCTCGACATATATTTCAGCCTCCCCGATAGAATCATCTATCCGGTATTTCAAATCGATTGATTTTGCTTCTGCTTTGTTTTCCACAGCTGCTATAGTGTTAAAGAAAATATTTTTCAGGGGAACGAAACTTAATTCCAGGGCTCCGCCCATTTTCATCCTCGTCAGTTTCAAAAGTGCATTAACAAACATCATGCACTTTGAGGTCCTGCGCAGCGCCCTTTCAATCATATCGGCTTGTTTTTCGTTAAGCTCGCCGGTAATTCGGTTGTTTACGATATCAAGGCAGCTTTCGATAGCTGCCAAATGTCCCCTGATATCATGAGTAAGCCGCAGGACATACTCGTTTTTCAAACGGTCTTTTTGCTTTAGCAGCTGGTTGGCCTGCTCATAATCCTGCTGGCGTTCCCTCAGAAGCGCTGAAATCGAAGTTGTCATATAAACAACAAGGTATAAAGTAGTCGCAAAGACAAAGAAAGTCCCGAAGACAAAGAGACTGTCGCCATACAACTCGTGGCTTACAAAACCTGTAAGCTTGTAATGCGGGATTGTCCCGTTATATTCGAGGAATATCAGCGAACCGAAAAGTAAAAGCGCCAGTGTCGCCTGTAAATAGCTTTGCCGCGGTGTAAGCAGGATGCTGGCGATAACCATATGAAAAACGAAATAAAAGAAGAAGGGATTTTCGATACCGCCTGAAAAGTGCAAAATGGCAGTGAGGATAAAAAGATCGGCGGAAATCTGAAAAGTAATCATCCTGCTTATGGTTTTATGCGACGGATTTTTTCCTCCCCACGTAAGATATTTTAATAAATCATAAAGCAGGAAATTATATACAGCAAGAACAATAACCAGGATATTCAGCTGCTGCGCCGGAAGACTTATCTTGAAAAATTCCCGTGCAGCAAATGCGGATATGGCGAGCGTAGCTATGGCAAGCCATCGCAGCCTGACAAGCCAGAATGCCCTCTGAACAAGACTTGTGCTTTGAAAAAGGGGTTCCATTCTTCCTATTGCTCGTGGAGAAGAGTCTTGACTTTACTTAAAAGCGATTCGGCTTCGACAGGTTTGCTGAGAAAGCCGTCCACGGGCAACCAGGTTTCGTCGCCAGAGGCTTCCTCGAAATCGATGCCTGTCTTCTGGCCAATCGAGGTTATCATAAGTATGGGGATGCTTTTAAGCCTCGGATTGCTCTTTAATTCCCTGGAAAGGACAAAGCCCTCATCGATTGTGTTCATCATCACATCGAGAATAACCAGGTCGGGCCGGTTCTTTTTAATATGCTCGAGTCCTGCTGTTCCGTCTGAAGCGCTCTCCACCGAATACCCCTCATTTTCCAAAACCATTTTTATAGCTTCAGTAATGTCAGGATCGTCATCCACTATCAGTATTCTTCCGTAGCCCATATTTTTTCCCCGTACAATTCAACAACTTTTTTTCTTCCCAAATGCATATTATAGTTTATATCCGAACCGTCCTCTGAAGTCAACTGCTATAAAATAATTGAAAATACAGAGATAACATCACCGATACAGGACAAATCAATATGCTGCGCCTTATGTGCATCAAAAGAATAAAGGCATCGTACAAACCGAGTCCCTGCAGCTCAATGGATAGAGCGCCGTGGACAGTTCATAATTAAAGCAGAATCAAGACGTTGTCTGGTAACAACTGACGCCAGAAAAACAGCGGAATATATCAGGCGACATTTATCTTAGATTTACATCCATATAGACAGAAAAACGCCCGTAAATTTCGTAGAACGGCCTAAGAACAACGCCATTAGTGCTGAAACGCAATGTCTTCGGGTCACCGGTAATTGATTTTCCAATGTCACCGGCATCCAGCGATACAGTCCGCCATGTTGACAGGGGCGCAGGTTCCTCAGCAGCCAATAAAACCGGCCCATAAAAAATGCTTGCGATGTTGGGGCTATCCATTACTTTATCAAGATAAAAGTCAAACGGCATTCTAAGCTCAACGGAATCACCATCTTTCCAGGCTCTGCTCAAGGTAAGATAAGTTCCCGGCTCGGCTTTAACTTCCAGGTCGTTTCCGTTGAGCTTGACAAAGAATCCTTTTTGAGCCCAATGAGGAACACGAACTTTGATGTCAAATTCGCCGCTTCCTTTTATGGTCAGCTTAGTCACATCATCGTAAGGATAATTAGTGGTCTGATTTATAGTTACATTACGCTCTTTCCAGTTCAAAGTAGAAGGCACATACAAATTGACATACAGAATTTTGTCATCGGCACTCTTAAAGTAGATTGAATCCTGAAGCTTGGTGCTGCTCTCAAGAGCCGTACCGTTGCAGCAGGTAAAACCTGTCATATTTCCGTTGCTGAAACGTCTTATAGTGCCGGGATTGAGCGGAACATGGTAAGTGTTTCCGGGGTCATTTTCTGCGACAGAAGCCAGAATATGATTGTAGAGAGCCTGCTCATAGTAATCCATGTATCTTCCATCCTGGTCAAACATAAACAGTTCGCGGCTCAACTTCAGCAGATTATAGGTGGCGCAACTCTCATTTTGTCCGCCGCTGTTAAAACCGTTAGTGAAAAGTGTATTGGGCTGGGCGGTGAAACACTCAGCATTGTTTGGATTTCTGGCTCCGGCAACGCCGCCTATGCTATACATATAGCAGTGCCTGCACATATTCCAGAAGTTCTCTGCAATGTGATAATATTGAATATCTTTTGTGCCTTTGTAGGTTTCCACCGCACCTTTTATCTGCGGGATGTGCTGATTGGCGTGCTTGCCGCGTATGGTGTCAACATTCTTGGCAAGGCCGTGGGTATGTTCAGCATCGCCGAAGAAGAAGCTGATATTGTCGAACAACTGGGCACATTCGAGATATCTTTTATCACTGGTAATTCTATAAAGACGCGCCATAACTTCGTTCATACCGCCGTACTCACCGGCTATGTAACGATTCCACATACTTATTCGTGTTTCAGTTGGTACGACTTTCAATCGCTGGTAAACCCACAGGCCCATACCTTTTGCGATTTCGAGTGCCTTTTCATTTCCGCCGACTTCGTAGCAGTCGAGCAAACCAGCCAGAATTTTATGAAGAGTGTAGTACGGGGCCCAGATTTGATTGTTTCTGCTGCCGTAAGTAGCACCCTTTTCGAGCATTATGAACTGGTCAGGCGGATATGCGCTGATAAAGCCTTTTCCCCAATTCCAATAATCAGTCCGGATGCCTGCGGTACTAAAGTCGGAATCGTAGCTATTCTTTCCAGGGCCGGGCGGTACAGCAACAGGGTCATCATTAAATCCCCCACCTTCCTTTTGCGGTTTGCCGGATTTTTGGGAAAGTTCATAAAGCGTATCAATCATATAATTCATCTTCTGCCTGAAATTCGCCTGAAGCTCTTTATCGTATGTGGTGCCGGCATAGGCCTGGGCTATAGCAGAAAGATAATGACCACTGGCATGTCCGCGCAAACGAGTTGTCTGGCTGTCCCAGCCGCCTAAAGGCCTTACGCCTTCGGGCTGCTGCTGGCCAAATGTGTTGCGGAAATTATAAAGGAAACTGTCAGGATTTGTATTGGCCAGAGCTTTGATGAATTTGTCGCGGTTCTTGATAAATTGCGTTTCGCGGCCTTGTTCATCTTTGTTAAGAACGACATCGCCAAGAGGAAACGGCTCAACACTGATTTGGGGAATTGCGCTCGTTTCTTCATCCGATGGAAGCGGCTTGATAGTTACCACCGCCTTCGGCTTGAAATCCGTGCTGGCCACGACACCAGTAACTGTATAAGTTCCGACTTTTACAACCTGGCTGTTGTCAGTCGGAGAAGGCCAGTTTACCCGGACAAGAGGACCTTTCGCATCATCACGATATTTGCCGGGAATGTCGAAAGGCAAATGGGGCAATTGACCGACAATCGTCTCAGCAGTTATATCAGGCACACCAATCAATATTGGTGTATTTGGCAGTCGTCGAACTACTGCGGTAAATTTCCTGGATGCTGATGTGCTTCCTTTTGTAACAGTAACAGTCAAGTCAACTTTTTTAGAACCATCCTCATACATCGGCCGCTTTACGATGCCGGATTTCGAGATGACGGATTCACTGCTTGAAGACCAGGAAATTTCGCTCAGACCGGATGCGCTCTTAGCCGGCAATTCAATGTTGCCAGTTACATCATTGAGGTCAGGCAACTGAATTCTGGCAATGTCGGAATCTACGATTTGCCTATCTGTCGGCATGGCAAGAACAGTGGCCTGAAATATTTTGGTATCAGTGACACTACCGTAGCTGAGTGTTGCTGTCAGTTTTACTTTAACATCCGCATCACCCGGAGAAGGCCTTGTAATTTTACCCGAGGCAGATAGGACTTTCACGTTATCAGATGTCCAGCTTATAGAAGCACCGATAAGGCCCCTGCCGGGCAGGTTAATATCCGCTGTCAGGGTAGAAATGTTACCGAGGTCAAGCGATTCTTTATCTGAACTGACCACTTCTTTGTCGGCCGGCATTCGAGGCACTGTTACAACGAAACTTCTTTTCCTGCTTATTTTATTAAGAACGGCCTCAGCGGTAAGTGCCACTTCAGTATGCGTTCTGGCATAAGTGCTCGGCGGACGAGTTACTACGCCCGTTTTCGAAATGAATCGAGGCTGATTCGAATCCCATAGTATAGCAGAACCGGACAGACCTTCGCCCGGAAGTTTGATATCAGTGATGCGATCGGTCAAGACGCCCAGATCAATGGATTCAAGGTCTGAATTTACTCGCATTTCATCAGACAGCGAGTTATTACGAATTGTTTTGATCTGCTTTTCAGAAAGAGCAATCCTGTAAATTCGGAAGTCGTGAATTTTGGCATTTATGTCAGAGCCGCCAAACTGGCTCTTACCAATATACAGCAGATTTGCTGCTGCATTTTCCTGGTTAAGCACCTGCTCGAGCGACAAGGTGACATCTTTTACAGAACCTGCCCTGACACCATCAAGATAACTGCTCATAGTTTTATTTGCAGTATCAAGCACAACGGCAATATGAATCCACTTGTTGTAGGGAACAGACGGCGCCAGGGGTCCCTGCTCAGCCTCTATTCCACTGGTGGTGATGCGAAAACGAAAATCCTCAGATGCGTTTCTGCCGGTCAGGCTGCAGTAAAAATTCGAGTTTGCATTCTGTCCAAAATCGAAGAATCTCGGCATACGCGAAGCAGTTCCGACATTAACCCAGCTTGTGATGCTGATGGTATCTTCACCTATAAGGGCTTGTCCGGGTATCTGAACATAGTTGCCGTTTCTTCCACCCGGAAGTGACAATACTTTTCCAAACAAACTATCTTCAACATAAGAGGCCTCGGTTCCATGTTTTGTTGCGTGATAGTTATTTCTGGACCAGTCATTTCCATTGCCGTTAAAAATATAACGGGCAATCATAGATGTCTCTCCTATGCCGTCGAGGAACTGGTCTCCTCCATCGGTTTGAGCACTGATAAAATTAGTACAGGCCAGCAAAATCGCGATGATAATACATGCCCCAATATTTGTTAAAGATATATTTTTCATTTAACAACTCCCATAAACAGGTTTGAAAAAAGGTTTTTTGTTCAACTATACGGCACTTCAAATTTAATAACTTACAGAATACAGCCATAAATGTAAAACAACAAACATCTTACAAAATTTATCCCAGGCTTTCAAGAAGTTCTCTTTTAAAGCAACATTCAACCTCACAGCAAGATTTGATTAATTCCGGTACAATACCGTAAAAAAAGCAGAAGATGTTTCGCCTGGAGGATTTTGCAGCAACTGGCTTGAGTGTCTTAAAGCACAAAGGGTAAAGGCATACCCTTCAATTGACAATTTACTAAAAGACACTGACGTAATATTGACACCCAATGTCAAATTGGCTGCACATTTTGGAAATAATGAGTTGTAAAAGTTCCGGGCAAGCACTTATAATATAGTAAGTTATCAAAAATTTCGTCCCTGTAGCTCAATGGATAGAGTGTTGGCCTCCGGAGCCAAAGGTTGTGCGTTCGACTCGCACCAGGGACAGTCGATTTTCTGATGGAAATCTCTTTAAGTTAGTGAAAATTCAAGCCAGCCTCAAAAAATCTTTTTACAAGGAAAAAATTTCGAGATGATACTCCCGTTGTTGATGCAAAAAAAGCATATATCCGTTTTATATTAACTATAAGGGCTTGTTGCGTTAATTCCTCATAGAATCAATTTTATCGCACCATCGATTTTTTTTGTAATAAATATCGGAACTTGAGCGTCTAAAGTTATAAACGGACGGGCTTTATAAGCGAACCTTATTTTCGGACCGTATATAATATGTTTTTTACTTGACATAACTCGTTGATTTATATATAATTATGATTAAATGAGGTCCTCTAAGATTTGGAACCTTTACCAATCAAATGGGAGGTCACAAGATTGCCGGAAGTTAAAAAATTAGGCACATTATTGTGTGAAAAGTCTTATTTAGGCCTGGCTGGTCTTCAAGACGCACTGACCCGCCAGCAGTCCGACCATCGCCCGGTCGGCGAAATCCTGCTTGAATTGGGCTATATTACGTCCGAGCAGCTCACCGAGGTCCTTTGCGAGCAGTCAGGCATAGAGTTTATCGACCTTACGGACATCGCCATTTCCCCGACCGTTCTTTCGCAGGTCCCCGCCGACATCGTCAGCCGCTACAATCTGATGCCGCTGTCACAGACCAACGGCCGCCTCACAGTCGCGATGAGCGATCCCTTCAACGCCTCAGCCCTCGACAATTTACGTCTCATCACAGGCAGTCCCGTCAATCGCCTTTACGCCCGCCCTGACGACCTCGCTCGAGCGATTGCCAAGTTTTACGGCAGCAACGTCGCCCGCATGCTCGACGACCTTGCCCCGCTTGAGGCCCGGACGGTTACGGATGTCAATGGCGAATACACGGCAGCCCGGTTAAACGAGCTTGCCCGCCAGCCCTCCCTTGTGAACCTTGTGAACCTTATAATTTTGGAAGCGATAGAATCCCGAGCCAGCGACATCCACATCGAGCCGTTCGAGCATCAGGTAAAGATAAAATACCGCGTCGATGGCCTGTTGATTGAGAAATCACCATCCGCCCGCCGCCTTCACGCCCCGATAGTATCCCGACTGAAGATAATGGCGGGTATGAACATAGCCGAGCGATACGTACCCCAGGACGGCCACATCGAATTCAAAGGCGGTAACGGCAAAATTGACATCCGTGTCTCAACAGTCCCGACAAATTTCGGCGAATCGGTTTCCCTGAGAATTCTCGACCGTTCAGTTTCACTAATAGAACTGACGGACCTCGGGATGGACTCACACTGTCTTAAGGGTCTGGTCCAAGACCTTCGCAAGGCACACGGTATAATACTTGTTACAGGACCAACAGGCAGCGGCAAAACAACAACGCTTTATGCCGCCATCAAGAAGATATACACACCGGAGCTTAAGATAATCACAATAGAAGATCCTGTAGAATACCAGCTCGACGGAGTTATCCAGATACCGGTCAATCCAAAACGCGGTTTAACATTTGCCACAGGTCTTCGGCATATTCTGCGTCACGACCCTGACATCGTTATGGTCGGTGAGATTAGAGACAGGGAAACTGCTGATATAGCAATGCGGGCATCTCTTACAGGCCACCTTGTATTTTCAACACTTCATACGAATGACGCACCCGGAGCAGTGACGCGATTACTTGATATGGGTGTTGAACCATTTTTGCTTGCAAGCAGCATCGAGGCAATACTTGCCCAGCGTCTTGTAAGAAGGATATGCCCGTTGTGCAAAAAGCCGTATGTTCCGAAAGAAGCAACATTACGAAGTTTAGACAACCGACTTCTTTCCAAGCCGGGGACGAAATTTTATCGCGGTGAAGGGTGTAATGACTGCCTGCAGACAGGAATGAAAGGAAGGACAGGAATATTCGAGCTGCTGAGGATTACAGAAGATCTTCGGCAGCTTATTGCACAAAAGCCCACATCAGACCAGATAATAAAGATGGCAGGTCCTGAACATATAGTAATGAGAGAGGATGGAATCAACAAAGTTCTTGCAGGTCAGACAACAGCAGAGGAAGTGCTGCGAGTGATTCAATCGGACGTCGAGGACGAATGATATGGGACAGTTTTTTTATAAATCGGTGACCAAAGACGGGATTCATTCTTCAGGGCAAATTGAGGCACCGGACCGCAAAGAAGCGGTAGCCGTTCTGACAGCGCGAGGAGAATTTGTCATAGAGCTTGGACAGAAGATGCAGGGAGCTATACTGCAGGCACCGGCGAGTTTTCGTCTTGCTGACGAAATGCCCCCTAAAACAAATATACGCCACATAAGCAGCAAGGAAATCCTTTCATTTACAAATCAGCTAAGCTCGGCGCTTCGAGCGGGCTTGCCTCTATTAACCACGCTTGAGATTATACGCGACCAGCAGACAAAACCGCAAATGAAGCAACTTCTCGATGAGCTTGCGGAGTCGGTCCGTTCGGGCAAATCGCTGTCTGAAGCGATGTCCAACTATCCGAAACAATTCTCGGTACTATATATCTCTATGATAAGGGTCGGTGAAACAGGAGGCATACTCGAACAAACAACAACACAACTGACAAGCCTGCTGAGCAGAGAAGAGAAGGTAAAAACAAGCCTCAAAAACGCTTCGGCATACCCTATTTTTGTGTTAAGTCTCGGAATCGTTTCGGCAGCAATTGTAGTGACATGGGTTCTGCCGAAAATTTTATCGACAATAAGCGGGGGGACAGGGGTACTGCCGCTTCCAACGAGAATGCTCACAAAATCAAGTGATATTATCAAAGCATTAACAACAACGGCCGGCGGATGGCTTCTGCTGGTAATAATTATCGCAGCAATTTCGTATGCTGTCAGATGGATAAGAGGCAGCGGCCGCAATTCCTGGGACAGATTCAAGCTTAGAATACCGGTCTTGGGAACGGTCCTTCGGACCATAGCCGTCGGACGTTTTGCCAAGACGCTCGGTTCGCTTACCAAAGGCGGAGTAACGATTATCGAATCTCTTGCGGTAGTCCGGGACACGCTTGGCAACGAATTTCTGGGAAGGGAAATTGACAAGGTCGCTGAAAAGGTAAAGACAGGAACCTCTCTTGCTGAATCACTGGAGCAATCCGGTTATTTCCCCCCAATGCTTATCCAGATAACAGCAGTAGGAGAGCAGACAGGAAAACTCGACGAGCTTCTTTTGAATGCAGCGGACACATTCGAGGAGCAGGCTGATTCTGCAATGAACAGATTTATCGCAATTTTTCCGGCAGTTCTTATTCTGCTGCTGGCACTGGTAGTAGGATTTATTATAGCGGCCACCCTGCTTCCAATAATCCAGATGGAGCTTGGGGCTGCAATGTAACTTTTTAGGAAAAGAAAAATGAAAAAGAAAAAGAAGGGATTTACATTAGTGGAAATTCTGGTTGTCATCTTCCTGCTGTCGATTCTTGCGACATTTATTGTGCCAAGAATGTTCCAGGTACTCAGCGGAGAAAAAGTCAAGCTCGCGAAAACAAAGATGTCGGTTGTTCAGTCGGCAATCGAAAGGTTCTCTATTGATTGCGGGCGATTACCTAACGACATCGAAGAAATACTTACCCAACCTTCAGATATGGAAGGAAAATGGAGAGGTCCTTATCTGAAGCTAAGCAACCTTCTGGACCCGTGGGGCAACAACTATATATATGTCCCTAATTCCAACAGTGTGGACGGTTATGATTTGATAAGTATGGGAGCAGACGGCGCCGAAGGCGGTGAAGGCGACAACGCGGACATATACAACGACTAAAAGCATCTGAGTAAGAATATGAATTACGCAAGGAGGAAAATGTGCTGATTGATGAAAAAAAGAAAATTTGCAGAGCATTTACGCTGGTGGAAATCCTGCTGGTGATTACGCTGATTGCCATAATGGCAGGGATGGGAACCGGACTATACAGGCGCAGTTATGACAGCATGCTTTGCCGGACATCGGCCCGCAATTTTCTTTTGGCCGCCAAGTATGCACGAATCCTTGCCATCCAAAGACAGCAGCCGTGCAAGCTGGTTATGGACCCCAACCAGACAGGCTATGCCCTGGTAATAGAGCAGAACACAACAGACGACGAGCAGCCGACTGAAGTTGTTGTAAGAAATGCATATTTTAAGCCGGTTATATTTCCAGGCTCTGTAAGGTTCGAAGAAATTCAAATTGTCCAGACGGCTGAGGACGAGAACAACGAGGAACAATTGCAGGATGCAATAATTTTTTCGCCGGACGGCACAGCTGTGCCGGGGATTATACAGATAGGCGACGGGCTAAGTCATTATACAGCGATAATAAACCCTGCAACCGGAAAAACAAAAATGCAGACGGGAACCATAGATGAGCAGGAACAGGTGGAAATAATAGATCTTGATTTGCTGAAGTAAAATGGAACTGAAGATGAAAACTTGTCGAGGAAAAATGAGAAACGGCTTCACTCTCGTTGAAGCCGTGGTCGCAAACATAATACTTTGCGCATCCGTGATTACGCTGGGGGCAATAGGAACACGCTGTCTAAGCTACACCAGGCTCGACAGGCTCAACCGGACAGCCATTACTCTTGCCGACCGGCAGCTTACGGTAATCGACTTTATGGGTATCGAGAATTTCATAGAAAGAGGACAGTTCGATGGTGAGTTCGAAAACGCCGACATTACATATACATGGCATGCTGATACAGAATATTTGCAGCGGGACAAGCTTTACCAGGTAACGATGACAATAACCTGGACCGATGGCAGACGACAATACAGGGTAGTTGTTCCGACAAGATTAAACGGCAGAACGAGCTCTACGCAGACCTCCTCACAGACAGGACAGGCTACAAGATAAAATGATTAAAAGGCAGAAACAATATGGATTTACGCTGGTAGAAGTAATAATCGCTTCGACGATAGCGGCGTTTATTATGGCGGTATCCGTCAGTGCGCTGCAGGCGATTTCACTTACTTCTCAGAGAGTAGAGGGCAACCTCGATACGACAAGTGAGCTTCGATATGCGACGGGAATGATTTCAACAGACCTTACAAACATATACCGTGATACCAATTCCCTGAATATCAAACTGGTCGGAAGAATTGGAGAATCACAATATGGAAATATCAGCATACTGACGTTTTACACACTGGCAAGAAGCAAGGCGAGGCTTATCCAGCCGGAAGGTGAAATCTATGAAGTGGAATATTTTCTCAAACAAGATGAGGAGTCGAGCGTGCTGATGAGGAGGCTTTGGCCGAATCCAAATAAAGAATACACTCCCGGCGGAATTCTGACCGGCATCGCGGAAAATATCGAGGTCTTTGCAGTAAGGTATTTCGACGGTCAAAACTGGCTGGAACAGTGGCCCGAAGAGATGGAGTCGCTGCCGCAGCTTGTGGAAGTGAGCCTGTCTGCAAGAAGCCCGGACGGCAAAGATGTTATCGGTGAAAGCTTTATTGCTTGTATGACTTACCCTGATGCGAACAGTACAGGCACGGAGGTGCTTTCAGGACAGCAGACTTCCGAAAGCACAGAAACTTCAAGCGGCACAAGCAGTCAGACGGGAGGCACCGGACAGTAAAGATATGAAAATAAGAAGAAAAAAAGGCGTTGTTCTTATAGCAGTCCTGTGGCTGGTGATGCTGCTGACGGTAATTTGCGCATCTGTAGAAAGAAGCAGCCGCCTTAACACGAAAACCAACGCGGCAGGCAACGATGCTATAAAGTGTAAATGGGCGGCGCGCGCAGGAATAGAAACGGCTGTTGCAGTGCTGAATGAAGATTTGAAAGCGAGTGACAGTCTCAGCGATTTGTGGAGCAATAACGAATACGAATTTAACGAAATCCCGATGGAAGACTGCATGTTCAATGTTAAGGTGTCCGATGAATCGGGCAAATTGAATATAAATTACGCCACAAAAGACCAGCTTATGATGCTGCTGAATATGACTGAAGATATAGCTGATTCGATATTAGACTGGCGCGACAGCAACGATATAGCAAATGCAAACGGCGCAGAGGCCGGATACTATTTGAACCTTCAGTACCCTTATATAATCCGAAATAGCCAGTTCAAGACCATTCGCGAGCTTTTACTTGTCAAGGGCATAACAGAGGAGCTGCTGTTCGGGGAAGACACGAATTTCAACGGCTTGCTCGATTACAATGAAAAAGACGGGACAAAAAATCCGCCCAACGACAATGGCGACAACAATCTGGATAAAGGATGGATTGAATATTTGACCTGCTATTCGCTCGATAGAAACACCGATGCCGATGGAAACGCAAGAATAAATATTAATTCCGCCAATCAGACCGCTCTTGTAAATTCTCTGGGCATATCACAGGAAAATGCAAACTGGATAGTCCAAAACCGGCCATCGGGCGGCTATACGAGCATAGTCGATTTAATAAGCACACAGACATCGGGCCAGACAAGCGGCCAGACAAGCGGCCAGACGGGTGGTCAAACAGGAGGTCAGACGGGCGGTCAGGGAGGCCAGGCAACACCGCTCGATATGAGCACGTTTAATACCATTGCAGACAAGATAACAGTCGATACAAATGACAGCTACAGCGGCAAAGTAAATGTCAATACTGCCCCGCGTGAGGTGCTGATGTCGGTATTCAGCAATACAACAAATCCACAGATTCTCGCTGACAGCATTATAAGCTATCGTGACGGCCTTGCAGAAGGAATGACAAGCATTGCACAGGTACTTAATGTCCCCTCGATGGACACGAATACTTTTAGAACAATATCGAGATATATAACTGTTCGCGGTAACGTCTTTTCCATTCGCAGTTATGCTTATACAACTTATGCGGGCCTGAACCGCTCGGTTTTGCGGACAGAAGCTGTGATTGACAGGAGCAGCTCGCCAGCGGGCGTGCTTTACTTGTACCAGGACAGGACAAATTAAAAAAAATAATTAAAGCGGCATATTATGGGAAAAATAAAACAAAATATAGTCAAAGGTCAAAAGGTGGTTGCAATCGCCAGGCAGGATGAAGGCTTCAGGGCTATATGCCTGTCGAGAAAAAGCGGCCAGCTAAAGGTCCTGTGGACAAAAAGCTCCGTCGCCAACGGCCTCAAGTGGCAGGACTTCGCAGCCGAATGCGGACTGACAGGCACGGCAGAAAATAAATCAGCAGAGGATACATCAGTCGTTGTGGGATTTAACTGTGCCGGTGTAGTTTTCTATCATATCGATGTCCCGGCAGTCAGAGAGGCAGAAATCTCTCAAATCATCCGGCTTCAGACAGAATCGAGGCTGCCGCTGCCTGCCGAGCAGGTCGAGACGTCATTTAGGACAAACTATTTTCACAACGGCTCGGCGAGCGTAACTGTTGCAGCAGCAAAAAAACAACTGCTGCAGAATTTTGTCAATTCCGTGAAAGACATTCGCCCTGAAAAAATTATGCTCAACTGCGAGGCGACGGCAAAAATCTGGACGACCTTATTCCCCGACAAAAGTGAACAGGCTGTTGTAGTAAATGTTGAGTCTTCTATATCGCAGCTTTGCCTCGTTGAGGCAGGCAAGCTGAAAAATGCAGTCATACTCGATTCAGGAGCATCAGACTTCATAGACAGCAAAGGTTCTGTAATATCCGAAACCGCGGTCCAAAGATTTGCCCGCGACCTCGGCAGCGCTCTTAATCTGTTCGGCTTCTCTGAGAAAGGTGCAATACCTATTTACATTTTATCATGCAGCAATGGTTTCGCGGCGGGAACACTCAATGCAAATGAGCAGGATACATTCAATAAAATTGCTGCGCTGCTTAGCTTATCGGGGCTTAATGCGAAAGCCGCCGATTTTGGCACTGCTGCTCTGCCTAGCGGCCTAAGCGGGTCTGAAAGCAGCGTCTTATACGATTACCGTCTGCCGGCAGGACTTGCACTTATGTCGCTTGATTCAGACAAAGAGCTGAATATTTTCGAAAACCTGTATATATCAGACACAAAAGTCAGGAAAAGCCGTGCTATTTCTCAGGAGAAAAAGTCGTTAATTATCGCTGGTGTGATGCTCGCCGTGACAGTATTTTTATTTTATCTGCTCGACGAATTGAGTGCACATCATCTGGAAAGGCTCAAATCAACGCTGGATTACAGTATGCTCAATGAGAAGTATCGACTTTCTGAAGTGATAGAAAAAAACAGGCCGGACCTGCTGGAACTTCTGGGGACCATAAACAGCGTGGAGGCAGGCTCAATTGTCCTCGACAGTTTCGATTTCAGAAAAGGCCAGGCAGTAAAAATTACCGGAACAGCTCAGTCCTCAGACCAGCTTTACAAATTCGAGGCAGACCTCAACAAGCTGAAAAGCAAGGGGCTGGACAAGGTAAATATCACCGGTGCGCAGGAAGATGAAAGAAACAGAAGACTGAAATTTACAGTGACATTCGATTACAAAAATTTTTCCAAAAAGCAAATATAAGAGTAAAAAAATCGGGCGAAAGAAAAGGTTATGATTAAAAAATTAAATCAGCGTGATGTGCGGGCGCTTCGGTACGGAATCGCAGGAATTGCAATATTCGCGATTTTCTATCTGGCATTGTCGGGATTAGCCCGATGGAAAGAAATACGCTCAAACATTGAAATATCAAAAGGCCAGCTTCAGACCCTTGCGACGGCGAAACCAGGCGATGAGATACGGCAAATTATGTCTGTCCTGAAAATACCGCAAAATGAGGAAACGCAAAGAAACCTGTTCAGGACCGAATTCAACAGCCAGCTGAGCCGTTCCGGGATAAGGGCACAGCCGATCAAGGTAACCACGGCGGAAAAATCTCCAAAAGCAGGATATAAAACACTGTACCTCGAATGCAAGGCGAGAGGAAGTTTTGACCAGGTCCTGGATTTTCTTGCCAATGTGAACAGAAATCCATACCTGGTGGGAATCGAAAAACTCGTCATTACCAAGAGCGATACAAGAAATCAGATGTCAAGGGATGTAAATATAGAAATAAAGGTTTCGTCTTTAGTAAAGAGGTGATTTATGGCTATCGATATCTTAAAGTATGTAAAGCGGTTCGCATCGTATATTTTTTATGGAGCAATGACAGTCTTCGCAGTTTTAATACTCATAAAAATTACAGGCTATTTTGTCTCCTCGGCAAGGGCCGACAGGCTTGTTACCGCTGCCTCGGCGTTCGCACAAACAAACACCGATGAAAACAGAGGTCTGCCTGCAAAATCGAGGGAGATTGCCGAAAGCCTGAAAAAGAAAAACCTTTTCGTGCAGGCTGCTCAGAAACAAAATCCCGTAAACCAGGTCAACGGCATTTTCGGAAGCGAGGCCCTTATAAACGGCACATGGTACAGGGAAGGCGACAAGATACAGGATGCACAGATTGTCGCAATTGAGCCTGCAAGGGTCAAAATTAAATGGCAGGATGAAGTCCGAACATACGAACCGATTACTTCAAGTTCACCGGCAGGAGGCGGACCGATGCAGGCAAGGGCAGGCGGGGAAAGCAGGCCTTCGTCTCCAGCCGGAAGAGGAGGTACGACAATAGTACAGGGCCAGCCGGACAGGGGATTCGGAAGGTTCGGCGGTTTTTCGGAAGAGCAGATGTCGCAGATGAGAGAGGCCCGACAGAGATTTGAAAACATGTCTGAATCCGAAAGACAGCAAATGTTCAATCAGATGCGAGAAGGCATGGGCGGAATGGGCGGATTCGGAGGAATGGGCGGTCCCGGCGGAAGAGGCCCAAGAGGTACTGGCGGCTCCGAAGGCCCCAGCTCAAACGGCGGAGGCAGTTCCGGCGGCGGTCCAGGCGGCGGACGCGGCGGACGCGGCAACAGAGGCGGGGGCGACTAAAAAATTGGAAGATTGATTGAAAATATATGAGTAAAAAAGGATATATTTTGATTTCGATGTTTGCTTTTTCAACAGTGTTGTGCGTGCTGATATTTATCAAGCTCGGCGGATTTTTTGTTTCTTCAGCAGCAGTTGCCGATTCTGTAAAAAAGGCTGCGGCTGGTGCCGTAAATGATGCCAACGGCTCTGAAGAAGCTTTCAGCAAAAATGCGGCTGCGGCAGAAGATTTGAAAAAGAAGAACCTTTTTACGGCACCTAAATCCGAATCAGAACACCCTGTAAAAAGTGTCGAGGGAATCTTAGGGGATTCGGTATTAATCGACGGCAAATGGTATAAAAACGGCGATTTTATCAAAGATGCAAAAATAGTTTCTGTCGAACCAACTTATGTCAAGATTCAATGGAACGGAAGTTTGAAAACCTTTACGCCAATCGATTATGCTTCGGCGGCGGCTGCGATAACTCAAGATGTTAATACCGCACAAAAACAGGATCCCTCAAATGCATTTGCTGTAAATATTCAAAACCAACCTCAACGGACTACACGTTCTGAAGCTGCTGCCGCAAATTCAGAGAGCAAATCGAAAGCTGAAGACCCCTTCGAATGGATGGGTGTCCCATTGACAGACTCACAAAGAGAAAAACTGAACCTTGTCTGGAGCAGGCTTCCAGATAACGTTAAAGAAAGGGCAAAAGAGGAATGGAACAGGATACCTGCTGAGGTAAAAACCAGAGCACTTGAACAATTGGAACAAATTCCTATAGAGCAAATTCCTGTTGACCAAATAGACAGGCAGTTCAACAGGTAGAAAATAAATGTGTTATTGAATCAACAGAAATATATTGAAAGTCAGGTGAGGTAAAATGAAACGGTCAAAAGTAATAATTTCGGTTGCTGCAATCGCAGCAGTAATTATCGGCGCGGCGGTCTTTGTAAACTTCAAGGTTTACAATTTCACGAGGCTGGTTTCTTCGACTCTCAATAAAGAATCGCCTCCGACAGAGACCGCCAAAGATGCGGAGTCGAACAATCTGCCAGAGGTGCCTGCAGAGGAACAATCTGCCGAGCCAAATCAGATTCAACAGGCAACACAGAGTGATTCCAACGATCCGCAAATTGCACAACAGCAGGACGCCAATGAGCCCAACAGGCCAAGAGAGTTTCGCCGTTCAAGAAGGTCGATGGGCGGTGAAGAATTTGCCAGCGGCTTCAGAAATTTCGAGCCCGGCTCAGGCAGGTCCAGCAGGATTTCTGACGGAAATCAGCCGTTTGGACCACCCGGAGGATTCCAGCCGGGATTCGGACGGGATGTCAATCAGCCGGCAGAACCCAATCAGAACGTTGACCCGAATACCATTATGGAGGCTGTGAATCTCAAAGACGTCCAGATGAGAGATATAATTGCAAAGCTTGCCGAGTGGACGGGTAAAGTCATTATTCCCACCGATGATTCGATGAATCAAAGGGTCACGATTTATTCGGCCAAGAAACTGCCGAGACGACAGGCACTTGGACTGATTTACTCTGCTTTGCGCATAAAAGGCATTGTCGCCGAGGAGGTCGATGGAATAATTTATCTGAAGCCCATAAGAGAAGCTATGTTCGGCTCAGTCCCTGTTGTTCCCGCGGATCAGCCTCTTGCAGCCATCGAAAACAAAAGCCAGGTCGTCCAGAAGACCTTCAAGGTTGAAAACTACAGCCCGAGCAATATGAGCAGCATCCTTTTGCCGATGATTGGTGAGCACGGTTATATCAGCTCGGATGAGGATTCTAAAACTTTGCTCGTCATCGATACCGTTGAAAACCTGATGCGGTTCGAAAGAATCATCAGCCAGTTCGATGTCCCCGAGGCAGAGCAGACCGTAACGCAGGTCTTCGTAATCAAAAACGGCGACCCGGCTGAAATAGTTCAGCTCCTTAACATACTTTTAGGTGTAACTTCCTCAACTACCTCTTCCGAACAGCGCGGCGGCAGGTCTTTCTTCCCAAGACCGGGCGGTTCGCCGGGCAGCCCGTCGGGGCAATCGGGCTCCGGCACAAGACCCGCTACTTCTGTTGTCATTTCATCAACACAGACGCCGGTAGTTCTCATAGCTGAACAGAAACAGCGATGGATAATTGCAAAAGGCTCACAGGAGAATCTAAAACTCGTCGGAGAATGGATTGAAAAACTCGACAGGTCAGACGGAGTATCGACAAACTACGATACTATACCCATAAAATACGCCGATGTTACAGAGGTAGGAGACCGAATCAATACCGCCCTAACAAAATTTCCGGGCACAGACATCAAAACCAGCGTTCTTGTTACACCTCTGCGGCAGGCCAAGCAGATTATGGTCTTCGGCAGCAAGGAAATGCGGGATATGGTCAAAAAGCTCGTAGAGGAAATCGATGTGATACCAAGCAGCGATGTTGAAACAAGGACATTCAAACTGAAATACTCCGACCCCGAGCAGCTTAAGCTCAAGCTCGACGAGCTTTACAGCAGCACGACCAGCCGGACATCATCCTATGACTCATATTCCTACAGATACGGCAGCAGCTCAAGCGCAAGCTCAACGACAGACCAGGTAAAAACAATAGCATTCCCTACAACAGGTGAAATAACAATTATTGCTTCTCCTGGAAATATGGAAAAAATCGTAAAGCAGATAGAAGATTGGGATGAGCCCCTCGACCCGAATGCCATCAAGCCGAGAATTATCGAGCTGCACAACACAGACCCTCTACAAATGGCTGAGCTTTTAAGCAAGCTTTTCTCCGAAAGTTCCAGCAGCGCATCCGCTGCTCTGGACTATGTATTCGGCAGGTCCAGCAGTGCATCTCAGTCACAGAAAAAAATTGTAGGCGCTCTTTACGGCCAGCTTTCCTTCGAATCCGTCCCCGGCACCAAGAAAATAATTGTAATCAGCAAAATACCGGAGGCCTATGAAGTCGTCGAGTCTTTAATTAAAGACCTCGACAAGGAAGAATCGGCAGAAGTCCCCGAAGTGATCGTTCTCAAATACGCCGACCCTGAAGACCTGGCAGTGCGGTTAAATGCCATATTCAACGAGCCCGGCGTGACAGCCCCGATATGGTTCCGAGAAACAGGACTTTCAGCATATTCAATGACATCAGGCACATCATCAACCTCTTCGACATCAGGCTCAGCATCGGCAAGCATGACTTCAGGTGCCCAGCAGATGACCGGTCAGGGCGATTATATCCCGCCGTGGTCAAGGGCCACACGGACCTCAACACAAACACAAACAGAGCAGATGCCCATAAGCAACGCCATCGGCAGGGTACGCATAATCCCGGACCCGCGCACCAAGTCACTGCTTTTAATGGCGCAGCCGGAGTTAAAACCGAAACTTATCGAAATGATTACCAAGCTCGACCAGCCTGGAAAACAGGTGCTGATAAAAGCAATCATTCTCATGGTTGACCACACCAAGATGACATCTCTTGGCATGCAGCTTGCTACCGACCCCACGTCCTTCGGCGACCTGACAGAAAATTCCATAACTGCACTTAACTCGCTGGCACAACTCGACCGCGACGGTACTGCGGCAATTTCTGAAAATGGAAACTCCGGAAGCGGCACGGTAAATTTGTTCACCTCGGACATTTCGATATTGATTGACTTTTTGGTTAAAAAAGTAAATGCAAAGATTCTTAATCAGCAGTCCCTCTGGACAAAAGACAACGAAGAGGCCGTGTTCTTCAAAGGCGATAATGTGGCACTGCAGACGTCTTCTAATCTGACAGGAACAGGTGTGCTCCAGCAAAGCTTCGAATTCCAAAGGGTCGGAATGACTTTGCGGGCCAGGCCAAGCATCACACCGGAAAAGAACGTTGATATGATAGTCAACATAATCCTTGCTCAGCTTACAACTGAGCTTGTCAATGATCAGCCAAAAAGAAAAGAGATGGAAACACAGACAAATATGATTGTCCAGGATGGCCAGACAATTATGCTCGGCGGAATCCTCTTCCAGCAGGATTCTGTCATCAACAGGAAAATTCCGCTATTGGGTGATATCCCGTTTATAGGCAGTGCTTTCCAGCACAATGAGACTGAGGTTGCCAATTCTGAGCTCATTGTGTTTATTACTCCCCACGTTATTGACTCGGAAACGAGTGACGAGGCCCAGCAGATACTCAAAGAATCCCGAGAGAAACTCGACGAAGCAATGAAGTCGCTTATGGAAGTGACCCAGAAAAACAAATCAGAAATTGAGAAGATTTCGGCTGAATAGCGATTCTCAATCTGAGCAAAAGCATGCTCTGCGGCATTCCGGTTCCCGCTTGAGACAGAAATGAAATTTTTCTGCTTCAGCAGAACGAAATGCAATGGTAATATTCTCACAAGGATATGTGCTTTTGATATCCGCAAATATTATGCGACTATCAGATTTTCTGCTTAAATAAATCAGGAATTCGGAACAAAGCAGTTTTCGGCTGGACATATCCTAAAAAAGCCATAGAATATCAAATATCGAACGCAAATCTTTCAATCGTTCTGCAGGAAAAAAAGATGTTTGATAACTTCATAGGTGATAAAAGGCCGCTGTCCTGGGCATTGCAGTTCTGGCCGGTCCTGGTTTTGTCCTTCGTGTTTGCATTTGCCGCCACCTGGTTATGCAGAAAAATTGCTTTGAAACTGGGAATTGTGGACAAGCCCGACAATAAAGTAAAAACGCACAAGGAACCGATAGCATACCTGGGCGGCATCGGAATTTTCACCGGGCTTGCTGTCGGAACCTTAGCGGGAATTTATTGTTTGAATGGCCAGGAATATTTTGCCGGTGCATTAAAATGGCTTCTTGGTATCCTTGCCGGTGCAGCAATTGCCTGTTTTACAGGAGTCATCGACGACATCTTCGATTTGAATCCAAAAAAGAAATTTTTAGGTGAAATGCTAACGGCTGTACCTTTGATTATAGTCGGGATAATACCGGCTGTTGTTTACAGTGCTGATTATTCCGGTTCTAACTTTACACGAACTATCGAGTGGATACTGGCGGTATTTATAACTCTCTTCTTTGTTCTCAGTTCAACAAATTCTCTGAACCTGCTCGACGGTCTTGACGGCCTTTGCGGCGGCGTGACAGCTGTCATTGTATTTGCCCAGCTTATTCTTGCTGTTCACATCTCGACGTGGAATTCCAGCGATGCAGGAAATGCGGTAAGGATAATAATTTGCCTGGGACTTCTGGGCGGAGTATGCGGCTTCCTCCCCTTCAACCGCCACCCTGCGAAGATTTTTATGGGTGACGCCGGTTCAGTGATGCTGGGATTTACAACAGCGGCGATTATGATACTGTTTGCTGAAAACGAATGGCGGTGGTGGATGGCCTCTATAATTATTTTTGCGCTGCCGATTCTCGATACGGCAACAGCGCTCGTCAGGAGGATATTAAACAAAAGGCCCCTTTTTGTTTCTGACAGGGGCCATATTTACGACCAGATGATCGACAGGGGAATATCACTTAATAAGACTGTCAATATCTGTTATTTAATTTCGGCTGTTTACGGCCTTATCGGAGTGACTTTCAGTCTTGCAGGAACTATTTATGCCTTAATTGCATATGCAGCGGTATTTGCCGCTTCGGGAATTGTGATTTGGAGGATGGGATTTCTGGAGATGGAAGGCCTTAGGGGAGCACACCGTAAGCCGAAGGAC
>Ga0105097_10000017_pt1 | contig 60537 bp, 138 predicted proteins | sample PPLLak12cMay2015_FD_87035 | JGI IMG/M metagenome (GOLD analysis project Ga0105097, IMG submission 87035) | Freshwater sediment microbial communities from Prairie Pothole Lake near Jamestown, North Dakota, USA - PPLs Lake P7 Core (1) Depth... | ecosystem: Environmental > Aquatic > Freshwater >...
ATGATCCACTAGATCCATTATTACCTGATGTTCCACTAGATCCAGATGATCCACTAGATCCATTATTACCTGATGTTCCACTAGATCCTGAAGATCCATTTCCACCTGAAGCACCATCTAAATTAATTGTCTAGCTTGTATATGTTCCTGTACCAACTGTTCTAGTTGGTGTATTAAATGACAAAACCCCGGTTGTCATATTATATGAACTAACTTCACATTCTTGGAAATTGTTAATATTATAAGCTATAATAATTGATTGTGCAACTGAGTAACCTAATCCATTATCAACTGTAATAGTTCCTGAATTTCCAAGTGTAAATTGTGTAGATGATGATGTTTTATAGTTTAATCCGTTAATAATATCTTGAAGTCCGTTTATCTGTTTTACTCTAATGCTCATTAATAGATTTTGTTTTTTTATTATATATAAAAATTATTTAACCTAAAATTGTCCAAAACTCAAATATATTACATATATTTGTAGTCTAAATAAATAAATATGTATAAATCTTTTTTAATAATTTTTTAAGTTGAATTTTAAGGAAATAGATAATCTGATAGGTTCAAGACTCAATAATAGATTCGGTTCAATAGAAAGACGAGATTACAAAAAACTGGAAAATAAAAGACCAGATATTTTTAAAGGTTATGGTAATAAACAAGGACTAATGTATCTTACTACAGTTTCTTATGATCTTTATATTGATGTAAATATAACAGATAAAGTTATTCTATCATTTAGAAAAGATGATGATAGTATGATAAAATTTTATTCAGATTTTGAAAACTTACAACTTAATTTAGATATATTTATTAGTTTAATAGATGAATATATCTATGTATTGAAAAGATTCAATAATTTTAACTCTGGTATAATTCCACAAGATTTAATAAGAACAAATAAAATAAACCAAATATTATAATGAAATACTTAAAAGAAGTAGATAGATTATTAAAAGAACTATTCCGTGAAGATTGGATGAATGATGATGATTGGAATAACTTCTTAGAAGAAGTTGAAAGAACAAGTGGTATAACTATAGAGAGACTTTCTAGTGATATTGAAATAGGAGTTAATAATGGGTATTCATTTGATACACAAATTCAAATGCTTAAAGAAAATTTAATGTATAATTAATTAGTTATGAATAAAGACGAAATAGACAAATTGTTAGTTGAGAACCTTACTGAAATTAAAAATAGAAATAAGTTAATTGATAAAATAAAATTAGAAATTAATGAACTATATGATAATAGAAAAAAATTAGGTGATTTAAGGAAAGAAGTGGTATTTGAAATTGTAGTTGATTATATTGATGTTGGTCAAGAAATTCAATTTGAAAATTTATATACCGGTGGTGGTATATCAAGTAAAGATAAAGTCAAAGTTATTAGAAAGAATAAAAAGTCTGTAACTGTAGAATTTTTAAGTACTGGGTATAAATGGCACGAGAAAAAAATAGGTACAACTAAAAGAATTGCTGCTAAAATATTTGGTGAAGGTGTTTACAATACAACACATTTTAAAACAATGATAGATAGAAATGAGACCTTAAAAGTCTTATTAGGTTAATATGAAACTAATATGTATAAGTGATAAAAAATTTCCTCACCTAACTAGTGAAAGTGATGCACCAGAATTCTTTCATGACACTTGGAAAAATCTTACTATTGGTAAAGAATATAAGAGTATTAACTATGACGATTATCACGATGAATATAGAGTATTAATTCATGGTTTACTACAATACTATCCGGCTGGTAATTTTATTACACAAGCACAAATAAGAGAGTTAAAAATTAATAAAATACTAAATGAAGAAATATAATAAATTTAAATCAGGTGATGAAGTTTATACTGAGAAACCTAACTGGAAAGCTATAACAGCAAATAAACCGTATATTGTATTAAAATATTATAAACCACCAGGTTTTGTTGATGATTATAAGGTTAGAATGATTGAGGTTATGTCTGATAAAGGTTTTATTAGTAGGTATGCAACGGATAAGTTTAAAAAAACCGAATCACAAATTCGACATGATAAATTAATCGAAGTATTAAGTGATTTGACATAATTTAGATTTACTTTCTTATATAGTATTAGATATTTATTTTTTATATTATAGTTCTGATTTCTATTACGCGTGAATTTTACTAACTTTTATTTTCCGAGAAAAAAACCGAAAAACCTTTACTTGAGCCGAAGGCTACGCCTCTGAAATTTTTTCTTGCCGTTAGGCAACGCCAACGATTTTTTTTATCTTGACGAAGTCAACGTTTACGATTTTTTTTCTTACCGTTAGGCAAAGTTTACGATTTTTTTTTGTTTTTTCTTGCCGAAGGCAACGTCTACGACGATTTTTTTAGCACCAATTGGCCCACCACAACCACCACAAATTAGATTTATGAATAAAAAGGTATTATGTATAGACAATAAACATCCGGTGTACCGGTATGATAGTGATGTATTTTATTTAACAATAGGTAAATGGTATAAACTAATGAGAATAATAGATAAAGGTTACGAAGTAATAAATGATTGTCATACTACAGTACTATATGATAAGACTTTATTTAAAACCGTCGAACAAATAAGAGAAGATAAGATTAATCAAATTATATCAAATGGTTGAAACAATAGTATGTATAAATAATGAGAAATTTGAGATTCCTTTAACTGTAGGTAAAAAGTATTTGAATACTATAATCTCTTCCTATAGTGGTTATATTAAAGATGATACCGGCGAAAGCTTCGCAACCTTCGGTTATAAAGATAAATTATTCATATCAATAGAAGAATGGAGACAAAAACAAATAAATAAACTACTATCTGATTAAAAGTAATATTTCGAATAATACTAACAATACAGATATTGAAATAAATTTAAAAATAACAGTATAATTAGAATAATATAACTATCTTTGTAAAAAATAAATGATGAACTATACAATACCAAATAATTTAGACCATATTGATAAACCAGAAGATTGGTTGAACTGTGCACTAATCTTTACCAGAACGTTAAGTTTAATACTAGATGATAACACTGGTATAGTAGTAGAATTAGTAGGCGATATGAAGAATCCAATCAATACGAAAAGTAATAAAGTAGTTGTATTCTATAAAGATAACATGATTCATATTGATGATATACAAGATGATTCATTAGTAGAAGGTGATTTTATTCAAATTAAAAACGAAAAATAATAAACTATGTCAATAGAGATAACTAGAATCAAAACACCTAAATTCAAAGTAGGTCGTTATACACTAACCGAGTATGAACTTCGTCAACTTCAATTAGAAGTAGCTCAAGGATTAAAACCGGCCGGAATCAAGGTAAGGTCATTATCGAATAACCAAACTGTAACTATAACTGAAACCGGTTATATGGATAGAAACTTTGGTCAAGGCAGTGGGTATGATGTAGGTTCTAGTATCTGCATCGAAATGTGGAAACTAAAAAATAAAAAATAAAATGATATTAAAACAAACAATTTCAAAGACTACTTATATATTCTTAGGATTTATAGTAGCACTACTGATTTCAATGGTAGTATTATACTTATATATATTCACAACACCAACATTAAAACAAGTAACTTTACTATCTAATTCAAAGGAAATGTTTCTTTACTTAAATCCAGATGAAGATATACCACCAGTTGAAGTTTCTAAAGATAGTACTTACTATGAACTAAGAACTGATTATGGTCACATTAGTCTAACTGATATTGGCACTAAATCACAAATTGATAAACTAAGACCTATAAGAGCGGTTGAGATTATTAATATTTATAATATCAGTAAATAATGACTTACGATATTTAATAAATAGAATATATGATTAAAAGTGTAATTAAATTAAAAGGAGAAGAACTTTATATTTTCTCTGGTAATCAAGATGCTTATATACTATTTCCAACTCCTTCTTTATTTGATGAAGATGAAGTTGGGTATATTCTGCAAGACATCGAGGACCAAATTGATAATAATAAATTTGGTAATATTGAAATAATTAGAACACTACTATCAACTGATAAGAAAAGAGAGTTTGCAATATTTGAGGATCTTGAGATTAGACAGGTAAAAGTAAAACTAGTAAAGTAATTATTTAATAAACTGCTCACATCTTTTTAATATCTCTTCACGATATTTTCCTTTAGGTATATCTGTAAATGAATCATTACGACGAATCATTATTTCTCTACCTTTTGTTTCAGATTCCACAAGTTTAACTTCATAACTTGCCTTAGATGTTTTAAAACTATACGTTGTTTCAGTTGTTTCACTATCATGACGATATGTAGGTTTAACTACAACCTTTTTATTAGTATCTTTTATATCATTTCTATCAAATGCAGTAAGTATAGCATCTGCGGTAGGTTCAGACCAAAGAGATTCTTTATCAAAGAAATCTTCAAATATTTTTATATGTTTCATAAAAGTATATATTAATTTTTTTTATTCAAATCTAAAACATATCTTTGTAAAAAAAATACAATGATAGATATTATAACCGACTGGTTAATTGCTAGACGACTAAAGAAGTCACTTTTAAGTACAGATATTGGATCGGATAATGAAAAAGAATTTAAAAGAGTGTTAAATACTTTACGTGCCAATAAAGTAATGGTATTTACTAAAGTAGATGGTATTTATATTAGATTGGCAGGTACTGAGACTAAAGGAGAATGTTACTCAGAAGAAATTGTAAAGGTTAAATCATTTAATAAAGAAAATAAACGAAATAATAAATTAAATCAACTATGTATAAAATAACTATTTCAGGTCTTGCCAAGACCGATTATCAAAATTTAAAAGATCTTGATGGAATTAATTCTCATGATACTTTCTCTGAATACTTTCATCAATCATCCTATAAGGACTGTGTTACGGGTGGTTATATGAGTTTCAAATATGAATTGGATAAGTTATGGACTATAACAGAATATCTTTCAACCAGAGACTTAAATACAAGAGAATTGAAAGAGTTGGCAGATTATACACAGGGTCAATGGTCTGATGGTATTGGTGAAGGATTTGAACAGTATCCAGTAATGCAAGATGAAGATGGTAATGAAGTTTATATCTCACCTTGGTGCTTTGGACAAGAACTTAGTATAACTCAAAAAACTTTAGACGAGTTATAATTTAAATTTTTGTATATCATTAAACAATTGTTCTATAAGAAGTTTTAAACCCTTCTTTTTATAAACCATGTAATTAATATATTCTTTAAATTTATTATCATTATTACATAATAACTTCACATAATAAGATTCATTCTTTTTCAAACAAGAGATAGGATGAATCTCAAAGTGTAATCTATTAACCTTAGTAAGTTCTAAACTATTAAAATCACTAACTTCATGTAATGTGTTAAATGGTGAAATCAATTCCGGAGCATAACCTTCATTATCATAAACAATATACTTATATTGACTAGATTCTTCAATAGTATAAAATTCATCTTTGATAAAATTAGTATACCAATCTTCGATATGATTGGTTTCATCAAAACCTATTTGTATCGATTCTAAGGTAGGTTCCCAGTATCTCTTAAACAAGTTATTATCGTAGTATTTAAGTTGCTCTAAAACCTCTGAAAACGTGTTGAAATGGTAGTATTCATTAGGATTTGAACCTGGATTTCCATCATCTTTTTTACTATCATATTTATTTACTATAAACTTGTTTTCATTAGTGTAAATGGTGAATTTGATACCATCTTCTGAGATAATATGAAATCTAGTTATACCATTATCAATTGAATTATAATCTAATTCATTTAATTCAATATATTCTAATAGTCTTAATTTATTTGATTCGTTTATTACTTCCATTATAGATTAATTATTTTAAATGTAATCCATTTTATATGACTCATTTCAGAAATCTTATCATTTATAAGATTATCTAGACTTAAAGTATAAGTACCTGTTGATGTATAAAAAATAAATGGTTGACTAACCTTTGTTATTTCATTATTAGTAATCTGATCAAGTATTTTAAATTTATCGTTAACCATTTCAATAAATGGTATAAAATCATCCTTTATATCTTTCCATGTGAAACGTTCAAACTCTGGTTTATTAATTCTGAAATCTATCGATCCTAATAAATCACTATAACTAAAATGTAATTGATAACCATCATCGAGTAAGTATGCTAAACACTCATTAGAAATTTTGGTTAACAATTCTTTTGAATCTTTATTATCGGCAGACTCATTATACTTTTTTAAATATTTCATATTTTATATATTAATTTGGTTATTTCAAATTACTTACTTATATTTGTACTATAATTAAAAAGTAATAAATTTAAAGATTTTAGAAAACTAATTAAATTTATTAGGTATATAGAAAGATAATATGTATCTTTGTAAAATAAATAAATATTTGGCCCTATCGACTATCGGTTAGGTCGTCAGGTTTTCATCCTGGAAAGTCGGGTTCGATTCCCGGTGGGGCTACAAAAGTAACTAACAACTTAGATGTTAGAGGTGATTTACAAACACACCAAATAACGAATGTCGTGTCAACCTGCGAAAGGTAATAACAAGGTAAACCATTCTTGTAATAAAAAAGAGAACTAAATGTTCTCTTTTTTATTTTACATATCTTTCACACGCAATTGTTACTATACGTGACATTCTTTTTTTATAGATTTTTATTCTTTTATTTATATCTTTTTCAAAAAATTTAATAGCCTTTTCTATCTCTTCCTTTTCTTTATCAGTAAATAGTTTAAACCTCATTTTTATATCTTTCTTTATATCAGTTACTAAGTAACTAAGAAAATCTATATAAGGATTTTTAAATGTCTTTCTTTTATTTTCTAAAATAATATAATTGAATATTATTCTTAGTTCATCTTTATCAAAAAATCTTTCAAAAGTAAAAATGAAATCACTTGGAACGGTATACCAACCAAAAGTATCATCTTTAGTCCATTGTTTATAGTCAAAAAATAATTCTTTTACATCACTTGTAGTAAAATCTTTATTTTGTTTTGATAAAAATAAATCAAAATCTTTATAAAATGAATGATATTTAGATTGAAACTCATTTTCATCATAGATATAAAAAATATTTTTTAATAATTCTAAAGTTTTTTTACTAACTTTGATTTGTTTCTCATTCTTTATAGATTTTTCTGCCTTAGTAAAGTTTGTTTTGGTTCTACCCTTTTTTCTTAGATGGAAATCTAAATGTTTAACTTCATGTAATAATGTTGACTCATCTTCTCTATTCTTTAAATGAATTTCTAATCCAGTAATTGAACTTGGATCACTAGTAAAATAACCTTCACTATCTATTTTCGGATCTATAATTAGATTAAAATAATAATTACCTAAATCACATTGATAAACTAATTTAAAAACTTTTGAAATTGGTTTACTTCTAATTGTTTTCATATAATCATCAACTTGCTGTTCTAAACTATCGGAGATACCTAATCGTTCAAATGTTTTTAAATATTTCATATTTCTATATATTAGTTTTATAAATATAATAATATTTCATATCTTTGTAAAAAAATAAAATTTATGAAAATATTTGGAGTATTAGGAGCATTATTATTAGCATTGGGTTTATTTACTTATCTACTTATTATGGATATTAGTAGTAAAAATAAAAAAACTACCTATTCAGGTATAGTAGTTGATAAATCATATCAAGTACTCACCTCTGCTTATCGAAGTTCAACTGAGGCAGAATATAATATTTTTATGAAAGAAAATATTACACATAAAGTAATCAGAGTTAGAGTAAATGTACCAACTTACTACTCACTTAAAAAAGGTGATAAAACTAAATTTAGTTTGAGTAATATTACAATGTATGCACTTGGTAATCAACCAGATTCCAACAAAAACTTCTATGGAAAATAATTATATAATATGTGTAAATAGAAAACAATATCAAGATGATGATTATTGGATGGGTAGTTTAACTATTGGTAAGGTGTATAAAATACTTCAAACGTATGATGATAATGGTATTGAGTTTATGATTAAGAATGATTATGGTTTTGAACATATTTATTCAGAAAGTATGTTTAAAACAAGACAAGAATTTAGACAAGAAAAATTAAACGAATTAGGAGTATGATTATCAAATGTATAACAACGAAAACAGGTGTTTGTGATAGTGATTTATCATATAGGTTTATAACTTTAGGTAAGGTATACCAAACATTAGATTGTACAGGTGATGATACACATTACTATATTATAAATGATAATGGTGATAAAGACTATTTTAATAAAACTTGTTTTGTTGGTATAGATGAAATACGAAATGATAAATTAAATCAATTAGGGATATGATAACCACTGATGGCTACAAGGTAAATGATGAACATCTTATTATTATATTGGAAAAATTAAATGATAATTATGATAATTTAGAATTTAATATAACTACAATTACAAAGGATAAATATGGTAATTATTATTTAGAAGGAACATATCCAGGTGTTGATATTTTGTGTTCGACAAAAGTAACACTCGATTATATAAAACAAGAAATTAGAAATAAAAGAATAAATAAAATATTAGAATGAAAGTTATATTTACCGATTTGGATGGTGTTCTTAATCCACACTGGAAAACTAAGTGGAGTAAGTCTGCCATTAAAATATACAATAAAATCTGTAAAGAATATGACTTAAAACCAGTTATCACTTCTACTTGGAGAATAAACCATACTAAAGAACAACTTCAAAATATATTTAATGATCAAGGTATCGAAGTAGAAATTTATGATTATACACCCCATATTGACCAAAAAGATAGAGGATTAGAGATAAAAGAGTGGTTATCTAACAATAAAGTTGATAATTTTGTTATAATTGATGATATTGTTCACAATATAACACCACATATTGGTAATGTAGTTAAAGTAAGAAGTTGGATAGGTTTGAGTAAAGAAGAGTATATTGAAATTAAAAAGATATTAGATGATGAAGACCCCTTATAAAATGGTTGTATATCCTACATCGGATTATGCGGTTAGTTACTGTAATAAGAATGGTTTGTTTTTAGGTGGTGTTTACTATATACATAAATATAATGATACTACTGTTTATATTAAGATTATTACAGATTCTAAAATAGTTGAAGTAGGATCTAGATTTTTCAGTGATCATTTTGAAAAAGATTTAAGAACAATAAATTTAGAAAATTTAGGAATATGAAATATGTAAAATGTGTTTATGATGGTGTTTCAGGTGGTGGTATAAGACTAACTATAGGAAAAATATATGAAGTATTGGCACTTCATGAAGTAGGACTTCCATCTAATGAATTAACACACGATTCACCAATTATTGAAATACAAGATAACATGGGTGATATTATAAGCTATTCAATGTATAATGATAAACTTCAATGGTTCATTGATGCCACACCGGAAATTAGAGAACAAAAAATAAATAGTATATTATCATGATAGTTATACCAGTAAAAGATATTTATCAAAATATTAAAGGTGTTGGTAAAGTTAAAGAACTTACTAAAGGTAAACAATATGAGAACCTATTCAGTTCTATATTAACGATGAAATCAAAATCTATATCAGTGATAAATGATTTAGGACAACGAAGAACTTTTTATAAAAGTAATAAATTTATTACTTTACAAAGACATAGAGAAGAACAAATAAAAAGTATATTAAATGAATCTTAAAGTAATAGACCTACCAGGCCCAACAAATAGACTTGAACTTAATAAAATATACTCTGTTGAATATATTGATATAAAAGTTTTAACTAATCCTTATTTTAGGGATCATGCACATGAACTATATGAAGTATTCGATGATGGTATCTCAATTGGTATGTATGATAGAAACTACTTTGAAAAAAGAGAAGATAGGAGAGAAAGAATAATAAATGAATTAGTAATATATGATAATAGTAAATAATGAAAAAGAATAATTATGAAAATGGTATTTGTATCAGATGAAGATTATAAAGAAGGATTCTATAATCTAACAAACTCAAAAGTATATGATGTCGAATATATTAATCCTAATGAACCTATCTATTCTTCAACAGGAATTTACTATGAGGTTATAAATGATATTAGTGAAATGAAAATATTATATGAATCAAACTTTATTCATTTAGAAAAGTGGAGAGAGTTACAAATAAATAAAATTATATAATGGATATAATTAGTAATTTAGTTAATTACATATGGGTTGATCTCTTGAAAAAAGATTTTATCTTACTCATTGTAGATACTTTCTTTTTCTTGGTCAAATATATCTTAATTCCTTTTATAGTATCACCACCAACATTAAAATCTACTTTATCATCTATAACTTCTTGAAAAGAAAGTAACTCCAAATTCTAAAGAACATTAGGAATACAAAGAGAGAAAGTTAAAAGAGGAAAAAATTATAATTTTTAAAATATGAAGTTTATAAAAATGGCAATTAATGCAGATAGTTCACAGAGAAAAGAAATCAGTGACAAAGTAAGTAAAGGTGAAATAAAATTATCACACTTTGCAATTGATGGTGATAATTCATATCACTACTATCAAATAATTAAATAAAAAAGACCGATTATCTAATCGGTCTTTTTTATGATAGTTATGACTTATGCACCTAGCCAACTATGAGACTGCTTCGTTACTCAACTCTCCGAAGATTTATTATTGAGAATCCACAACACATTTATTTCTATCATTAAATATTTCTTGATAATTTTTCTTCTCATTAAAACTTTTTAAATATTTCATTTAATCTATTTTTTTATCTATTTGTAAACTAACACTATTACAAGTCGTATATTCAGGTATTTTACCATTTATTGCATCTTTTATAGAAAATGTTTTATTATATTGATTATAAGCAGTAAGTATAATACGATTATATGTAATAATATATCTTTCTGATAATATTTGTAAGAATGGAATAAAATCATCCTCTATTTCACTCCAGTAGAAATCTCTGGCTCTACTATCCTCAGGATCTCTATCAAGTATAGTTATATGAGTATTAACATCATTACTATTAACATAACACTCAAATTTACCATCAGTTAGAAATGCTAAGTACTCTTGACAAAAATCTTTCAATTCATCACCAAGTTTTGACTCATTAAATTTTCTTAAATATTTCATAAACTATATATAAAAATATTAAACTTAATCCTTATATTTGATTATATATAATATAAGACTATCAATTGAAAAAATATTAAATCATGATATTTAAAACTAGAAAACTAATAAAACCTGAAGACCTTAATGCAAGAGGTACACTATTCGGTGGTCAACTTTTGAAATGGGTTGATGAAGAAGCTGCAATTTTTGCAATATGTCAATTACAAACAACTAATGTAGTTACTAAACTAATGTCCGAGATTAACTTTGTAGCACCTGCTTTTCAAGGTGATATAATTGAAATTGGTTTAGAAGTGGTTAATTTAGGTAAAACCTCTATTACTTTAAAATGTATTGTACAGAATAAAAACACAAAAACAACTATTGTTATTGTTGAACAAATTGTATTTGTATGTGTAGGTAAAGATGGTAAATCTAAACCACACGGTATTACAATAGAGAAATAATGTATTATATCAAATTATTACCTGGTGATAATTCATTTGTTAATTATTTAATATGTATCGATACTAACTTTGCAGATAAAGGTTCATTTACATTACATAAAACCTATGAACTTCATGAAGAAACAATGGAGAAGAATGGTAATGATATTAAATATATTATTGCAAATGATGGTATATATTGGTTATATGATAATAAATATTTTGTTACAATAGAAGAATGGAGAGAACAACAAATTAATAAAATTATATGAAAGTAGTATGTATTAGTAAAGAAGTAACTGGAGGTGGTTTAACCTTTGGCGAGAAATATGATGTCATTGAAAGAGGTAGAAATCCAAAATATACTAAGTTTTATGTGGATTCTTTCCTTTTAATAAATGATAATGGTATAGAAATGTGGTATGATAAATCACCTATGTTAATTGAAATACTACCTCTATCGGAAGATTTAATAAAATTTATTGGTGAACCTTTAAGTGGATTAACATATGGTAAGTGGTACGAAATGTTAGATAAAGAAAGGGATTATGAATATTTTCATTTAATTGATGATAATAATAAATTTGTAGGTATATCTAAAAGAAATTATTTAGGCGGTGCACCAAACTTTGTAAAAGTATCCAAAGATGAAATTAGAGATAATAAAATTGAATATATATTAAAATGATACTAAAGGAATTTATAGAAAATTTTGTTTGTAAAAACTCTTTAATAAGATTATGGTATCCTGGTTATGAAATGGTAATTAATAATGGAGTTTCTATGGAGTGGGAAACTTCTAAAGGTGAAGGAATTTATAGAAAATTCATAAATAATAATGTTATAGGTGTTACCGATATTTTAGTTAGTGGTAATTATACAGAAGCAATTAATATTGTAATTGAAAATATACCTTTGGATGATTTTAGAGAACAACAACTAAATAAAATTTTATGAAAGTTAAAAGTCTCGTTACAAACTCTTGGTTTACTAAAGATAAAACATATGAAGTTATAATGATGCGTGGTATTAAATATACTGAATACCTAGGTCTTATAGATGATTTAGGTTTAGAAACTCGTTATGTTCCTAAATTTTTTATAACATTAGAAGAATGGAGAGAACAACAAATTAATAAAATTATAATAAAACAATAAAAGCAAAACAAATGAAAAAATTATTATTGATTTTAATACTATTAACTAGTATATTAAGTTTTAGTCAAACTAAAAAAAAGACTGTCGTATCTAAATTTATAATTGACCATTGTATCGATAAAATGTCAGATAAGGAATACTACTTCGCAAGTAGTAAACTTATAGGTGCAAATAAATTAAAAACTCAAGGTATAATTATTTCACCAATACTTAATAAAGTTAATGATACATTAAAAGTTACTGATATAACAGTAGATGCAGTTAGACTAGGTGGGTGTAATGAAAATAGTACATTGATAATTATGTTTGATGATGAATCTAAGATTAAATTAGATAGTTGGAATGATTTTAATTGCACTGGCACTAATTACTTTAGAATTGAAGATTATGATTATGAAAATCTAGCAACTAAAAAAATAAAAACTATTAGATACCAAAATGGCTATACATACGATAGTTTTACTTTTAATCTAATTGGCTTAGACAAAATTTACTTTAAAAGAATTATCAGTGACTATAGAATTAGAGAAATAAATTGTAATGATTAATTATTTTGTTAGTAGTTTGCAATAAAGAAAATAGTGGGTATCATTTAACAAAAGGTAAAACCTATGTATGTGTAGTTGATGTCGATTCACTATCATACAAGATTACTAATGATAAAGGATACCAACATTTTGTTGAGAGAAATATATTCACACCATTAGAAGAAATAAGAGAAAAACAAATTAATAAAATTTTAGAATGATAGTAGTATGTGTAAACAATGAACTTTATCCAAACGATATAACAGTGGGTGAACAATATTGTTTATTACCATTTTCTAATCAAAGTGTAGTTTATACTATAATTAATAATAATGGTAAAGAATTTGGTTATATCAAAGATAGATTTGTTAAACTAGAAGACTGGAGAGAACAACAGATAAATAAAATATTAGTTTATTAATAAATTAATTGTATATTTGTAGTATGGAACAAAAAGTTAAAAGAGCGGCACGTTATATGTCACTGTTACTAAGACACTCTCCTGAAAAAGAAGGTTTAGTAATGGATAAATCAGGTTGGGTAGATATTAAACAATTAATAAAAGTACTTGATATTACACCACAAGACTTAGATGATATTGTAAGTGAAGATAACAAACAAAGATTTTCCTTCGACCAAACTAAATCTAAAATTAGAGCAAGTCAAGGACATACTATTGATATTGATACACAACCAAAAGAAACTAAACCACCAAAGGTTTTATTTCACGGAACAGCAACTAAATCATTAGACTCTATTTATAAAACAGGTATAAACAAAGGACAAAGAAATCACTTACACCTATCAGTTGACAAAGAAACTGCCACATCAGTTGGATCAAGACACGGTGCTGCATTTATCTTAGAAATAGATTCTGAAAAAATGTACGAAGATGGATATAAATTCTATCTATCAGATAACAAAGTTTGGTTAACCGAATCAGTACCAAGAATCTATATAAAATGAAAGAAGGTGTTATATTACTGGCAAACAAAATAAGAAACTATATAGTAACTGAAGAAGCAAAAGGTAGAATACCAGTTGTAAATGAAGAGTTAATAGATAAACTTACTAAAGAACTTATAAAAGATGATAAAGAAGGAAATCAATAAACTATTTAAACCTACGTTAGATAGAATCAAAGAAGTAAAAGAATGTAATCATGTCTGGCCTGATAAAAATGGTTCTGCTTATTACAGATGTTCTGAATGTGGTTACCTAGCAGATGGGTCTAAAGAATTAGATAAACTTATTACCATACAGAAATTTACTGATAAAGGTTTAAGTCAAGAAACTATTAATAAACTATTAAAATACTTATGAAAAAAAATTTAGTAATAATAGTTATTATTTCATTTTATATAATAATTGGATCATGTAAACCTGTCGAAGAACGAATCTATGACCATAGTTATACCAAAGATTGGTATTATCTAGAAGGTCAGAGATACCAAGTGTATCAAACAAAAAAACACAATAAGTATATTCTCATACTTAATAAAAGAGAAACTAAATTTATCAGAAAATATTTAAAATAAATAATATGTTATCAATAGATACAAACAATAATCTTAGTACGAAAGGTTCCACTATAGTTGAAATGTATAGTGAGATAGAAATTGCAGGAACAAAAACCTCAATGAAAATTAAACACAGTGCAGACTTTAAAGATATACCTAAAGAATACCATCAAATATATTTTGATGCCTTTAGAACAAGTAATAATGATACTATGGTATATGATAATACACAACCTTTAGCTATTACTGGTTCATCAGAAGATAACCAAAATAGAATTGTTAAATTAATTTGTAATGTGTTAAAAATAAAATAATGAGTAAACTAAAACAAAGTAAAATACCTGTAACACTTATCGATGAAAAATTACTAATGAATATAGCAATTGAACAAGGTGTTATTGAAAATGAATTCAATTGGAAACTAGTAAGAGAAAGAGATGGACTCGTAAAAAAATCTAAAGAAGTAAAATGGTTAGAGTTTAATGAAACTGACATGTTCAAATCAGAACATAGTTGTATTTCAGAAGGAAGGTCTCTTTTAATGTCACCTTTCAATAACAACTTTACCTGGCAAACAACATTAGTAACTAAGATTTTAGAACAAAGAGAAGATTATATAAAGTTTAATACTGGTAATAGTTGTTATGAGTTATATAGATTATTATAACTGAAGATAAATAAAGTCAAAAACTACAAATTTCTCATTGGTTTTTTCCTCGGACTTAATAAATTTAATTAGATTATTATATTTACTTCTTATAAATTTTCTTTGGTCTAATACTATTTTTGGAACATCTTGACCAGTTTCTTTCTTACGAATAAAATACCAATAATTTAGTTGTAATTCATTAAAACATTCCATTTTCAATTCCTTAATTCTGGATTGTTTAGTCGATTCAAGTTCTTCATTGTTTGCACCTTCTAAATCTTTAATTTACTTTTCTGCAATAAATACCCATAATCCATCTATAAACATTGGTTTTATAAATGAATCTATATAATCTATATTAGTCCAAAGTGAATCAACTGGTTCTGTTTCAGTTGTTCCTATATATTCAAAATTGTCATTAAATCTGTAGTAATTCATATTTATATTTTATTTTATATTTCTACCATTATAATTCCTCTTATAGATTTCGATCCACTTGCAGTCCATACAGATGTTGGTGTACTAATTGTTGAATAATAACTAAAATTGACAACATTACTTGTTGCATTAACAGCTCCCAATCCTGGATAACTTGTTCCACTATTGAATGAACTATTATTTCCTGACCAAATCATACCAGCTATATTTGTAGCACTATTAGGTAATGTAAAACTTGTAGTTGCACTATTTGATGTACCTAATATATAATATGATATAACTAACATATTTCCTACAATCAAACATCTTATTGTTTTTTGTGTATATGCAGACCATCCTACAATAGTTGATGTTGCCGAAATATCAACCCATGTATTCTTATCTATTTTACCTGTAAATTGTGTTTGTATAGAACTTGTAACATTTTTTACATAAGCAATTTCAGTTAGACTTGGATAATTTGCAGTTGGTAAAGTTTTAATACTTTTATTAGCATCAAAATATGCTAATGTAGAAGCAGTCTCATTAGTTAATGATAATCCATTAATACCTAATTTCATTCTTTCTATAATTGGTCCACCACCATTTGGTCCAGTATAAAATATCATATCAGCAGTACCTGCACTACCAGATCCCATACTACTATTAGTAACAACTTTAATCATCGCCCCTACATATCCTACTATAGCCTCAGCTTTACCACTAAATTGTATTGTACCAATTGTATCACCTGATACAATAGTGGTATTATTGTTTCTAATATCTACTACTGAATTTCCTGACTTACTAATTACCGCAGTTGGAAGAAGACCATAAGATGGTGTTCCAGTAGTTGTAGTACCTACATATATATTACCCACAGATGTAGATGGTGTATATCCAACACCAGATGTAAAATATTCACGTTCATATATTATTGTTATCGTATCTAATGAATCTAGTTGATAACTATTTAATGCATTCCAATATAATTGGTCACCTACCTCTAAATTCGCGGTTAATTTATATGTTATACCACCATCATTTGAAAAATAAAATTCGGATGTTAAACTTTCAATATTTTTATACTCACCTAGACCATTAACTTGTACCTGAATAGGTGAATTGGCAAATGGAGTATAATCTAGAAAAACACCTGTGGGTGAATTGTTACCGGTAATGTTAGTAATTATTGTATCAGTTTGTGTATATTCGACACCGATTGAAATTGGACTATCTATAATATCTTGAAGCCCTTCGACTTGTTTTATTTTAATTCTACTCATAGTTGTATATATAAAAGATTTATTCTTTATTATTAGTTAAATTAGAAAAAAAATCAACATTTTTAGTAATTTTTTCTAAATTTAGAAGTTAATATATAGAATAAAAATAAACAATAATATGAAACATATAGTAAATTATGAAAAATTTAATGAAGGACAATTTGTTCGAATGGTGCCTAAACCTAAATTATCAGAAGAATTTTTGAATAAGTGTAATATGATATTAGATGAAATTAATATTAATCCTACATTACATAATGACCTTATACATCTAGCGAAAAAAGTTACACATACTGGACCAGAAGAAGGAGGTAATCAAAAAATGGGTGCTTTTGCTGATAGATTAATGGCTGAGTTTCCTGGTATCAATGCTTGGGAAGATGAATATATTAATACAGGTATTTCAATACCTTTTTACGGTAAAAGTAAAATAGGATTTAATAATTCAGGAACCAATGGACGTTTTTACACAATTGCAGGTTATGTAGTTGATAAGTTACAAAAAAAGTATAATAAATATAACTAAATAAAAATCCATCTAATAGATGGATTTTTATTTATAAAATTAATCAAAAATCCATCTAATAGATGGATTTTTATTTATAAAATTAATCTTTTTCATTATTTGATAATATAATATCTATGAGTGTAATTAGTTTAACAACAGGAACCAATAATAATATTTCAATAGGATATAATAGTTTAGTGAATGTAAATGTGAAAGATGATTTAGATAACTATTGTTATTTAGAATCTGATAATTTTTGTAATATAGAAGATTGGCGTGATAAACAGATTAATAAAATTATTAAATAAATTATGAAAAAGATTGTTATTTTATTGTTGTTACTTTTAGTAACTAGTTGTAGTGGTATTTATGTTACTGGTTATAGTAATGAATATGTTCCTTATTATCAACCAGTTAGACCTGTTTATTATCCGGTTTATAGACCTTTTTATTATCCAGTTTACAGACCTGTTAAACCATTATATCAACCAGTTAGACCAGTCTATTACCCAGTTAGATATATTGGATCACCTAGAACTAGAAGATAATTTTTTATGAAGGTTATATGTATAAATGATACACCAACTAAATATCCATTAGGTCCAGATGGCCCAGAGAATATTTTAATAACCAAAGGTAAAACATATGATGTTCTCAATCTAACATTATTAAATGATTATGTTATTTTATGTGATGATGGTAATGTTAATTCTATGGGTAGAACTAGATTTATTTCATTAGAAGAATTTAGAGAAGGTCAATTAAATAAAATATTATGAAATATTATATATGTAGTAGATGTGGTGGTTCTGTGGCAACTAATTGGGATAGTGCCACTTGTACTTTACCTGTATCATATAGAACTTCTGGTATATGTGGAGGTTCTATATCTATGGAGATTACAGAAGAAGATTATAAACAAACTACTTCTCAATGGAGAAGCTCTACTCGTAGAAGAAAGATTGAAAAAGTATTTTTATAAATATATTAAATTACTTCCTTTTTCACAGTTATCTTTCGCTATCATAGGTTGAACATTATTTATGTGGTCTTTACCACCTAGTTACAAAGTCAGTCCGTAGGGGCACTGAGCGGTAGACTCCGCCACGTCTATATGTTTCGCTGGGCCCGTGTGTGTGTTTTGTGAAAATTTTAACATTTTCGTATTGTTTTATTTGTTATCTTTGCAATTAATTTAAAACTATAAATTATGAATATTATTAGTATTATTGTTAAAAGATTAGATACAAGGCTTGGGGCACCAATGGGTCGTCCTAATATTGGTGAGCGTCCAACTGACGTTAAGATATTTGATAGACGTGTTTTGTTATGTAGTGGCGGTTACGATGCTGGCGGTGCTTATTGGGGTTTAGGTGCTGAATTGAGAGTATCTTACACAAAAGATTTGTCTTTCATTAGTTTTTATCGTGTAGAATAATATATATACACAAATGTGTACATAAAGCTAAAACCCCACCGATTAAAGTGGGGTTTTTTTTTAATTGGTTAAATATTTCTTTAGCAAAGATAAGGATAATATTTCTATTATCCAAATTTTTAGTCGTCTATTTCAACTTGTTCTTTTTTTAATTTTTTGCAATGTTCACATTCGTAAACTTTGATGAAACCCTTAACGACTTTGTTCCCGTATCGGTCACGATTGATAATGTTTCCACTTTCAATAATTTTCCATTTGTGGTTGCATTTTGGTTGTAAGTGGTTTTTACCGATTAGTAAACCAAATGAGATACCGACCATTGCACATAAAATATAAAATAATACAAACATAACTTTTCTTTTAATTGGTTAAGACAAAGATAAGGATAATATTTCTATTATCCAAATCTTTTATCATTTATTTTTAATAAGCTGATACTGCCATTTTTTGATTCAGTTCGTAGGATTGCCCTTCAAATTCTGTATCAGGATTAGTAAGATTATGATAATAGCGTTTCAATTCTTCGCCTATCTTTTCTAGCTTTGCCCTTTGCTTGTCCGTACAAGGTCTATTAAAGGCTTGTATTGTATTATTAACACAAACCTTACCTAACATACCACTCTTAAGCACCATGCCCTATGAAGGTCTCTATATAGAAGTTAATATAACTTTGTTAATTTATATTTAATTCAGTATATTAGTGTCCGTTTGGTTTATCATTATCTGGATGATTATACATTTCCTCTTTATCTGCAGTTTCTGAAAATTGTTCTTGATATACACCACAGGCAACTGTGATAAGAGCAATTTCTTTGTATGTAAGTTCAGTTTTAATCTTCTCGTTTATAGTAAATCCCATTAGTTTTTGTTTAGATTACAAAGATACATTAAATAAATTAATTTACATAATTTTATTTAATTGATTTTCTCTATGTTGTTCAATTGAAATAAATCTTGTTAGAGAGAATGATATTTTAATAGGATTATTAAGTTGGTCCATCATCTCAATATCAATCCATTCATCTTCAACATCTATATCTATTACAAGATATTTTTTACCAATTATTAATGGTGATGCAATTAATGGTGATGCAAAATTTTCTACACAAATAACATAGTTACCTACTTTCATTCGATTATCTTATTAATTTGTTCTTCTCTATATTCTTCAATCTTTTTGAACATTTTTTTATCATAACGTTCGATTTCATTATTATCATTTCTAATAAAATATTCGTGATGTAATTCTTGATTGTCAGTCATACCTGAGTATTGTTTTAGATAAGTAATATTTTTTTCAGTTGTCACCACACATATTATTTTATGCCACTTCATTTACTTATTTTTGGAAACAAGGTCAATTAATTCATTTGCTAATCGTAAGGCATCATTATATGACATATTTAGTTTTGCATTAAAACTTTTATCTTGTCTCTCTACTAATCGTAAGACAATAGATTCATTTTCCGTATTTTGTTCGATGACTACTTCTTGGTATCCACCATCCATTATTATTTTTTTATACATAATATTATTATTTATTTTTATTTAATAATAAATGACACTACTAAATTAGTAGTGTCATTTTATAAAAAAAACAGACAGGAAGATTTTCCGATATTTATTTAGTAAAGAGTTATCTCGAGTTACTCTTACCATCTTTAGGGGACTTATCAGGTGTCTGTGTACCTACCTGTGTTACCCTCGACGGTCTCTTGGACAATTGGACTAGAACCATCCTCACTTCCATCTACCACTGACGTAAGTTATATGTCTGTTCTTAATTTTATAGACCTAATGCTAAAATTTCTGAGTTATCTAACCCACATTCTATTGCAATTTTTTTATTGTGGTTTTTAATCTTATCACTTAAAGTAAAAAGTAGATATAATGTCCATATACCAAAACCACCGAATGTACAATAGAATAATATTTGTTTACCTATTTGACCTAATGAACCATAAGACCAACCTAAGAATATAAATGTTAACCATACATTAGATGATTTAACTGATCTCTGAGAGTATAAAAAGAATTTATCCATATAATATTTTGTTCAGTTACCTGTTCCCGATTTATTTTTATTTGTGGTCCTCGAACTATGACCTACTGATTCTGGGTATTTAAAAAAATAGTTTAACAATCTGCGGATATTATTGACTTTATTTTCTTATCAAGTGTTCTTGACGCACCATGTTTTTTGTATGATGTGAAAAATAAACTAGTAATTAGTAAATATGTAATTATTTTTTTACTCATTTTTTTTATATTGATATTGAATGTACAACTTCAAAGTTACCATTTTTATGATTGTCATCAGGTGTATGTTTACCGACTTGAAGGTCACCTTCAAAGTAGTTTCTATAAGAACCCCAATACTCTTTCATATCTCCATTTTGTAATTCATACAAAGCATCTTGGGTTTCATCATCAAATAAACTATCATCTCCGTCAACCCATTCATCTAAGTTATCAAAGACATATTGTAAAAATTCTTCTTCTGTTTCTCCTTTAAAGTCTGGAAACTTTGTACTATCCAGTTCAACTGGTTGATTGGCATTGTGTGAGTAGTAATACTCTGTTTTTCTAAATTGAGATTTCATATTATTATTGTTTATTAGTTACTAGGTTTACAAATATAGAACCAAATAAAGTCACTAAATTCTACTGTTAAAGATATGTAACCAGGTAAATTATTAGTTGGCATTAAATAAATATTACAAGTTTTTCCATTTTTATCGGAACAATACCATTTACTTGCACCACTCTCCATTTTACCATCAAAGTTAATAACTTGATATTGTTGAATAGTTTTTGAGTAAACAGTTAATTGTTTATCATCCAATTTAATTAAAATGTCACAATCTGTAATAGTTGTTGTTGTGTCCCAAGTAATTTTACCAGTTGTATCTTTCTCACCTATTTGAAATGATTTTCCTCTCATATAGTATGGTGTCTGACCAAATGTTAAGAATGTTGTAAGTAATAATAAGAATGTAATTAATATTTTTTTCATGTTTTTATAATTTAATAATTATATTAATTTATAAATAAAAGTTTTATATCTTTGTTGAAATTAAACTTATGAAACTTGTATTATTAAGGAACTTTAAAAAATAGATAAAATATTCAATTAAAAACAGGTTGGTCAGGTAGTGTAACGGTTACCACGTAGTTACTCAGTCGTAATTGAAGTTAACTAAAATGTAGGTTCAATCCCTACCCTGATCTGGTTGTTTTAATTTCTTATAAACTTATATAAATCTACTTATATAATATTTATAAAAAATAATAATATAATATAATATGACACCAAAAGAAATTACATTTGGATTAATAGAAACGTTTACCACATCAGTTTGGTATGAACCAATTACTATTAATGTAGAAGATTATCCTGAGTTAGAAGGAAAGAATGAACAAGAAATTAAAGATTATATTACTGATAATTATTGGGATATGAAACCAACCGAAGAAAGTGACTGGGCAGAATCATTATCTGACGAACTATTAGGTGATGTTATCAAAGATAAAATCTATGATAATCAACAAGAATTATTCTTTGAATAATATAAAAATAAAATAAATATATGTTTACAAAAGATGATAAGATTTTCAATCTTATTTTAGAAGAAAAAGAAAGACAAATTCACGGAATAGAACTTATTGCATCAGAAAATTTTGTAAGTGATGAAGTAATGAATACTGCAGGATCATGTCTAACTAATAAATATGCGGAAGGTTACCCCGGTAAAAGATACTACGGTGGATGTGAAGTTGTTGATGTTATAGAACAAATCGCAATTGATAGAGCTAAAGAACTATTTGGTGCTGAATATGCCAATGTGCAGCCTCACTCAGGTTCTCAAGCAAATACTGCTGTTTTTCATGCTTGTTTAAAGCCAGGTGATAAAATTCTAGGATTTGATTTATCACACGGTGGTCACCTAACACACGGTTCACCGGTAAACTTCTCAGGTCGTTTATATACACCATCTTTCTATGGTGTTGAAAAAGAAACAGGACGTTTTGATTATGACAAGATACAAGAAATTGCCACTAAAGAACAACCAAAATTAATTATCGCAGGTGCTTCCGCATATTGTCGAGATATGGATTTTGAAAGATTTAGAAAAATTGCAGATAGTGTTGGTGCTATCTTACTTGCAGATATTTCACATCCATCTGGTTTAATTGCCAAAGGATTAATGAATAATCCAATTCCTCATTGTCATATTGTTACTACCACAACACATAAAACACTAAGAGGACCAAGAGGTGGTTTGATATTAATGGGTAAAGATTTTGAAAATCCATTTGGTTTAACAACACCAAAAGGAGAAATTAGAATGATGTCTTCTTTATTAGACTTGGCAGTTTTTCCAGGTAATCAAGGAGGTCCACTAATGCATATTATTGCAGCAAAAGCAGTTGCGTTTAAAGAAGCGTTATCAGACGAATTTTTACAATATTCTATACAAGTTCAAAAAAATGCAAAAGTAATGGCAACTGCATTTATCGAAAAAGGATATGACTTAATTTCTGGTGGTACAGATAATCACATGATGCTTATCGATTTAAGAAATAAAAATATTACTGGTAAAGATGCAGAGAATGCTTTAGTAAAAGCAGACATCACAGTTAATAAAAATATGGTTCCATTTGATGATAAATCACCATTTGTCACATCAGGTATTCGTATAGGAACACCGGCAATCACTACTCGCGGACTTGTCGAAAGTGATATGGAAACCATTGTTACTTTGATTGATAAAGTTTTGATGAATTACACTAATGAATCTATCATTGAACAAGTTTCAGAACAAGTAAATGAAATGATGTGTAAGAGAGAACTGTTTATTTTTTAATATGGAAAAAGAAGAAAATACTTTAGGTAATATGAAATGTTCCTGTATGAGATATGTACCAGGTGACTATATTGCAAATTGTAGGAATTGTGGACTACCACCTAACCAAAAGTCATTCAACTATGAAACATATGTGGATGACTTTATAGGTAATGATAAATTAAAAACAAATTTTGGTGAAGTACCAAGGAAATAGATAATGGAAGAAATAATTAAAATAAATTTATTCTGTAAAGTTAAAAACTCAAGTAACTTTACTTATAAGAAATCATACCCAACAACTATTATTCTTAGAGACTATCACAGTCTTGCAACAGTAATAATTAGTGATACTCAACACTATGATTGTTCACTAGGTATGTTATATCACTTGTTTTATACCGAACAAGAATGGAGAAATAAACAAATAAATAAAGTCCTTACGAAATGAAATATTACTTAGAAAATATGAAAAGATATTTAATTTATATGTATTTCCTTATTATAAATAGGGAAATACCTAAATTAAGATTAATTAAACAATATGATAAATTAAATATTGAACAAAAACAAATGTTTAATGAAAAATTTATAAATCCTATTGATTTAGGTGTCTTTAAGACCATAAATAATAAATGGGGTGAATACAAACTAAAGAAAGATGAAGAGTATATTCAGAGTATTTTCAAATCAGATAACAAAGTAGGTTGGAGATATTCAACACCTAATAAAAATAGAGGTGTAATAGGATTTCCTGAAATGTTTATAGGTAAATCACCATTTGGTGGTGAATCAACTAGTATTCAATTTCCTAAAAAAATAAAAGATATTATAAAAATAATAGCCAATTATGATGTTTCAATGTATATTGAACCTAAAAAATATAATTTAGTATTTGATTTATGGATAACTAGAAATAATAAACCTGAAGTGAAAGACATCTCTCATGAGATAATGATATGGGAAGATAGAAATGTTGCAAGTCCTGCAGGTAAATTTATTATGAAAGTAAATACATCATTTGGTATATACAAAGTTTATCATACTTGGATGGATAGATCTTCTGAGAATTTAGGTATAGATGGATGGTATTTTACAGCATTTGTTCGTCAAGAGAAGAAGAAATGGTGTAGTCGATGTAAAAGAGATTATAGATATTATGATCTCAGAAGGTATACTTAATGAAAATCATTTTTTATCAACTGTAGAATTTGGGAATGAAATTTATAATTCCTGTGGTTATACAATAATAAATGAATATAGATTAGATATAAAATAAATTATCTTTTACCTTTTAAGTAGAATTCTTCTATTGTATTACCATATCTTTTAATTATTGCATCTTTCTTTTTTTCAATCTGATCACTTGGTGTATTAAATTCAGATAGTGTCTCCATAACAACAGAATTCACATAATCATCTACATTATCAAAATTTTCACGGTAAGTTTTTGCAACAACTTGTAAAATTTTTCTCCATACTGAAATCGATGCAACATCAGTGTCATCAGAAGTTAAAGTAGGATTATATCTTAATAGTGTGTTCTCATTAAAAGTTTTTAAATATTTCATTGTTTTATTTTTTTTTATAAACTATATATTAAAATATAAATATAAATTCTATAATAAAAACATCATATATCTCGAAAAATAATTGTAAAATTGATAGAAATAAACTCCTTTTCCTTGATAAGAAATGAAAAGCAATTGAAAGACGTGGTATGGTAAAAGAAAATATCTATTTTATAACTTTATTAATCTGCTTATCTCTCCACTCTTCTATACTACAAAAATTACTGGTTAATAAGTTAATACCTTTACCATTATCATCTTGTAAATAACAACTACCTGTTATACCAACAACTCCATCAACTCTACTAAAAAGACTAGTTACTATATATTGTTTACCTATAGTTAATGCAAGATAATATGAATCCGCAGAATCTCTTTCACAGTAAACCATTGACGTACCAATGGGCACACCTGGTCCTGAAGTACTATAAATCGATCCTTTTAATTTGGCTTGTTCCGTAGTCATTACTTTATATTTAATATGTTATCAATCTTAATATCTCGTATATCTTCAAAGTCAATATAAGTGATTAGTATATATGAACGTTTATGACTATCTCCTGAAACCTGATAATCCATTTTTACTACCTGACGAACATCAATAGTACTCAAGAAACTATTTATCATTTCCTCTAAGTCATTAGAGGTAGATGCATTCATTATCTTTACCTTTGCATATACCATTATTTATAAACTGTTTTAGTCTTTGGAAATACTTCTTCTAAATACTCATCTTCAAATACATAACCATTATTACCTGAATCCCAAATGTTAAATTTAAAAAACTTACTATCTGATTTTCTTTGTACAATATAATCACATGAATCACCATCTGATGAATCAGAAGTGTTTACTTTATCAATATGAGTATAGCTCTCATTATCTATTACATGACTAGTACCTTCATAGTATAAAGCATCACATAATTCCATTAACTTCTCAGAGTCCATTTCAACTCTTTCTCTAATCTTTTTTTCTTTCTTACTCATATTTTTCTATTGTTTCTTTATTATAAGTTAATATAATTAATTTAGTTGGTATATTATCTTCATTTAATAAATCTATAATATCGGATTCTTCCATACTATACCAAGACATATCCTGACCAAAGTTATTTCTATTCCAAATATTTTTTCTTTCATCTAAGTGAATAACTCTTGTTTCAATGATAATACCATATTCATTAGTTATACCATTTCTACCAACACTCCTATAATGATTTTCAAATAAACCTTTTTCAAACCATTCTCTACTACTCGGTAAATAGTAATCTGATTGAACATCTAAAGTAGGTGGACATATTGGTTCTACAAAATTATCTAAATAATTCTGATAAACTTTATCAATCAAATCTTTTAAACTACTCATTACCTTTATTCTTTTTACCTTTCTTTTTCTTCTTAACAGGAATATCCAATCTTAGATTTAACTTATCATCTAATACCTTATCATCATAACTTTGTTTAAGTGATAATGATTTATCATAAGCCACCTTAGTCAATGTTAAAAGGTCTAACCCTTCTTGCTCACTTAAATCAAAATTAATATGACCACAAGAAATATTAACTATGAATTTGTAAGTATAAGTAGTCTTATATGAATAATTTTTACCCCAAAATTTCTTAGTAATTGTTTTCTCTACATTACTATTTTCCACTACTCTTGTAGTAATATTAATAGAGGGTTCACCATCTTCAAAGATAATCATATTAGATAATCTATCGAAGTATTCAGACTTTTTACTGAATGGTAAACAACTAACTTTAATTAACTTATCGTCTTTTTGATAACTACCTGATGGTGACCAATATTGTTTATTATCACCTTTACCTTTATACCAACCTAACCAATTATAATCGTAAGCCTCATTCTTCTCAACACATAAAGATATTGAATCAAATGGTCTGCTGTTATATAAGTTATTTGTACTATGAAACCTAGTAGAACCATCTACTTCATCTAATTGTTTGTAAACTAATTTTAATATTTTATCTTTCATATTTTCTATTTTCTTATTTATATTCCTAACTGCTTTAACTTTTTTCCTCTAACATAAGATGTATAATCTATAAACCTATCTTGTCTATACCAATTATCTCTTTTAGAATTATCTTTAATTCTAATTTGAAAGTCATTCTTATCAACAACATCATATACTTCACCAATAGTTAATAAAGAAGTATGTTTTTTATTATTTCTACAAATCACTTTCATTTTATTATCTTCTCTATCTGTGTCTGTCTAAATATATCTTTAGTTACAAACCTTGAAATAAGATACTCAGTGATAACATTGGAATCATTTCTAATACCAACAAACTGTCTACCATCTTCAAGTCTTTCAAACTCTCTAACAATTTCATATTCTTTACCGTAAGTTAGTTCTGGATTACCATTGCCAAAATCAAGTATATCAGTTACTTCATAAATACATATCAATTTCATATTCCTAATTGTTTTAATTTTTGTTCTCTTATATAAGGTGTTGCATCTACAAATCTATCAGAGTTATAGTGACACTTATTACCTATATCATCAATAATTAAATACTGATCTATATCATTAGTAGAAATAACATCATATATCTTATTAATAGTAAGGTCACTCCAATGACCTATACTTATACAACGTATCTTTTTCATAATATATTTATTTTTTTATGGTTGTTAACCATTGTTGAGTATTCCTTACACAACTTTCTTCAAACTCTTGCTCAGGAAATGATGTAGTCTTATGAAAATCATAACCATACTTTGCAGCAAGTAACATATCTTGCTCAGTATATTCTTTTTTAGGTTCCTTAGATATAGGCATCGGAACTTCCATCATTTCATCATCTGATCCGAAGTACTCTTTAGGTATCATAAGTTTACTTAACATTAAATTTCTTATATCTTCAATTTCTTCCTTATTCCAATTTGAATATTTTGGTTGAATTTCCTTTTCAAATAAAACTTTATAACTAACTCTTTTTCCATAACATATTTCACATCCATATTTTTTATGGTTATCGCAACACATATCAACATAACAAAGGTCATCTACACCATTACATCTACCACAACATCTACTAGTTTCTTTTATCTCAACATATTCACAAGTAGGGTTCTTAACAAACCAATCTAAGAATTCATCATCAATGGCTTGTACACCTTCTTTGATAAGTTCTAAATCATTTGTTAATATAATCTTTTTATTACCTTCCCATTGTTTTGGATCATTACCAAATGCCCAACTTATATCTACATCAATATCATATTGAGGATCACCTTCTTTTATAATATCATCATTAGTGATATACATATATGACCATTTGTACTTATGTAAATCCATATAAGATTTAGAAAAGAAATCAGGTTGATTAGTAGATGTTAAACAATTGTTAATTGTCACTAATCTACTAGGTTCTTTTGTATATAATAAGTGTACGTTCTTCATTTCACAAAGATATATAATTATTTCTAATTTATATCAACTATATAACATTAAGTTTTTATAATTAAATTAAGTTGTTTTTAATTATTATATTTATATCTTTGTAACTTATGAAATCTAATAAAGTAGTGTGTTGTGTAGAAGAATCTGGTTATATAAATATAACCAAGGGTAAGTTATATACAGTAGATCCTACACATGGAGAAACTGATACTCTTTATTGGATAAGAGATAATTATGAACATTTAAGAGGATTAGGTAAAGAACTATTTATTACATTAGAAGAACATAGAGAACAACAACTAAATAAATTATTAGAATGAAAGTAATGTGTATAAAAGAAATACCTATATTCAATATTAAAGTAGGTGATAAAATCGATGTTAATATAGAATCTAAATCTATAAATGAATGGTTTCATGAAGAATGTTACTTTATTAATAGAGGAAAATTTTATGATCAAGAGTATTCTATTAATAAAGTTAACTTTATTACCATAGAAGAACATAGAGAACAACAATTAGATAAACTGATATGAAAGTAATATGTATAAGACAATGTAAGCTCAATTCTGGTCGAGAAAGTTACTTTACTATTGAACCTGGTGAATGGTTAGAAGTTGAAGAAATTTTTGCATTAACCTATCAATTTGAAAGAAATGGTAGACAATGGGTTTGGAAAGATAGATTCATCACATTAGAACAATGGAGAGAGAAACAATTAAATAAATTAACATGAAATTAATATGTGTTAAAAAATGTTCATATTCATTCAGTAGTAGAGTAGAAGGTTATTACCAATTTAATATAGGTGACCAATATCAACTATCTGCATACCAACCTACTTATACACCAGATAAAATATGTATTAATCTTACAGAAAATTCAAATAGTGTTATGGTATTTAAAAGTGATTTCATTACATTAGAACAATGGAGAGAACAACAATTAGATAAACTGATATGAAACTAATGTGTGTAAATAATATTTCAATGGAACAAGATTATATACCTCCTATCACAATAGGTAAGATATATGAAACTGATGAACTACCTGATGTTATCTATGATATTTGGGTAGAAGATGCAAACTATAAAGTTATCAATGATAATGGATTTTCTAGTTGGGAACTGATAGAAAACTTTATTACTTTAGAAGAGTGGAGAGATAAACAACTTAATAAGATTATATGAAAGTAGGTGATATAATAATATGTTTAAATAACATTAGTAAGAAAACACTATTAGATTATGATATACCAACTGATGGGTTACCTCATGATAGTTTAATCACAGGTAATCAATATAAAGTACTAGATACCGGTATAAATAAAGATATAGGTTCTATACCTTGGGTATTAGTTCAATGTGAAGATGGTAGTAAACAACACTTCTCTACGAAAAGATTTATTACACTAAGAGAATATAATTTAGAAAAATTAAGTATATGAAAGCATTAGGACATAAATCAATGATAGAATATGTAGAACAATACACTAAGAACCATACTCTTATAAAAGGAAATTGTGATATTGTTATAGATACAACACAAGTCACACCTTACTATAAAGTAAAAGATAACTTCTTTTGGGTTGTATTAGGTAATAGTGATGATGAACTAATAAACGATATATTTAATGATAGTGAGTTCACTGAAAATGATGGTATCGAAAGAGAAGGTTGTTATGAATATAATGCAGCAATATATTATCAATCATCTACTTGGGAAGAACCAGGTGAAAGCTATATCGATTATATAGACTTTACATTTATAGAAACATTTGAAGCACGTGAAAGAGAAATAAAATTAAACCAATTATTAGATAATGATATGTTTTAAATCATTATCTTTAGAAATAATATATAATAAATTAAAATGAAAATAGAATTATACCTAGTTAAATCAAGTTCAGGATCCTATGATGATTATAGAGAATCTAATGAAACAACTATCTATGCTACTTTAGACGCAGCAGAGAAAAGAAAAAATGAAATCATTTCAGCACATTTAGTAGCACCGTTTCCTTTTGATTGGTGTACTGAACAAGAGTTTGATGAACTTAGATATGATGATAAAGTATCTGATGAAGATTTAGAAATTATTGAACAATGGGAAATGGAAAACTATAGTGCACAAGAGTTTGGTAATGCTTGGGTACAAAAAGTTGAGTTAGACCAACAAAGTTGGAGAGAAAGACAATTAAATACTATAAAAGATTAGTGTTAAAGTCCTATGATTTCACCAGTAACTATTCCACCACCTTTTAATGACAAATCTTGTTGTTCTTGTTGTGATAAATTACTAACATGATTCTTAATTAGTTCAACTGTTTTCTGTGCTTTCTTTGAAAGTTTATCTGACTGAACACCATCTCTTTTTGATTGAAAATATTTTGATACTTCAAGAAATATTGCTCTTGATTCTATATCTTTATAATCATCTTTGGTAATTTGACAAAATGCTAAACAAGCTTTGTTAAAATCTTTACTATTATCATAAGTTTGTTCTACATTAGACTTTTCATTACCAAAATTAGTTGACTTAGGTGATGCCATAGCAATAGAACCAGCAAGAGATAAACCAATTGCTAAATTTTCTTTTCAACCTTCATATGTTTTAATATATCTCATTAGTTATATATTAAACTTATTATTTTAGAAAATATATAATTAAAACACTATATTTGTAATATGAATGAGAAAATAATATGTGCTGCCGTATGGTACAAAGAAATAGAAGTTAAGAAGTTTATACCAACTGAATCTACCAATCCTATAAATTGTAAAACAGGATTAGTATTCAGTGGACATAGACACGGACAATGTATTTATACCAAATGTTCTATTACTGGATTGAGAGATTGTGAGAGTGGTGAAAATGAACAAGGGTTCTTAACCTCTAAAAATAGATTTGTTAGTAGAGAAGAAGGATTGATAATCGCTTTAAGAGAAAATCAAGTTAAAGATTTATCACAAGTTCGTGGAGATAGATTATTTTCAGAAGACTTATATTAATAAATAACATAAATAAAATATTAGAAGATGGGAATGTATGATACAGTATTAGTAAACTGTCCTAATTGTAATGAGGAACACCAATTTCAAACTAAAAGTGGCCAATGTAACTTAGATGTTTATACACTTGAAGATTGTCCAGATGATGTAATGGTAAATGTAAATAGACATTCACCTTGTAGATGTGATTGTGGTGTATTATTTGAAGTAGATAAAGAAACAAGAAATGTTATTTTAATCGATAAATATTAGGTATATTAAAAAGATATTCATATCTTTGTATTGTTGAAAGGTTGAACATCGAATACCTTTGTAAATGTCAGAAGTGAGGAAGATTACCTCAATAAAAAATAAGTTCAATTAAGAACAAATAATTTACATAAAGATACTATCAGTAATGGTAGATGTGTTGTTCCCTTGAGAAAGGAATATAGTGCTAAGAGATAAAAGGATGTTAATGAGTAGACAATACCTATCATCACAACACAAATGAGTTCTCAGCAAATAACTAACCAGGTGTGAATTCAGTAATCCTCCCATTTACACATCGAAAGGAGGTAATTAGTTATGTGACCCTAAGTTTATATAGAGACCCTAATAAGGCATGGCGCCTGAGAGATTCAGGCTATATAAACAGGGTGCTAAAACACATAGAAAGACAAACAAGTAAGTGCCATTGGCTATGGAGACAAAATATAGGAAGTGAAAGACCCTATACCTTACAACACCACAAGAAGTGTTATGTTTGTTGAGTATGATAATAACAGTTAGACTTGCTTTACGGTGTAGATGTTTACATTAGTCCGTAATTATTATCCCAATCTTGATGGATGTGTTTTTTAGTCAGGTGGCGGAACTGGAAGACGCACCGAAAGGAAGGTACGGTATGAAACCCGATTAAATAATCCTAATTATAGGTTCGAATCCTATACTGACTACTAAATTTTATTATATGACATGTTTTGAGTGTAAAGAGAAAATCAAAGACGAATCTAATATCACCCATATAGGTGATGGTGATTTCGTACATAACTCTTGTAAAGAAATCTTTGAAGAAAACAAAAACAAATTCTTTAAAGAAGATGGTAATGAAATATTATATTTCCCACTTCTTATATTATAAATTTTATATATAATTAAAAATATAAAAGGTAATGAAAAACTTAAAAAGATTTAACTCATTAGATGAATCAAATAATATAGGTATGGAAAAACACACAATAGAATTCTTTGATTGGTCCGGTACACAAGGTATTCAAAAAGAAATCTGTAAAGAAATGGGACTTGATGTAAATTACTTTAGAGATTATCACAAAGTAATTGGTGGTGAATATAAAGACTTATGGCATGAATGGTTAAGATACTTTGAAAGTGAAGTAACTAATGACCATATCATTTATAATGACTTAGGTGAACATATGGAATCTAAAATGTCTTGGATCAAAGAAGATGGGAAAGATTGGTTACAACCATTCGTTGAAGCAGTTTATAAAGTATGGGATGATAATGGGATTGAATACGTAAGATATAGATGGTAACTAAAAAAGTGATATAAGATTTTATATCACTTTTTTATTTTGAATAATTAAATGATTCATTCTTATAAGAACCACCTTTTTTCTTTCTCTTACAATACTGCTTCTGAGAAAATCCTTTAGGGTTATTACAATTTATTTCTTTCTTATACTTAACCGACCAACGTTTCTTACCACCTGCTCTCGGTTTATTATAAGCCTCATTTATGAACGAATCAAAATCTAAGATATTTTTCATATCATATATATTATTTTTTTATACCAATATTATTTATATCTATGTGAATAAAGAATTTAAAAGTGCAAGTCAATAAATTATATATAAGTTATAATACATAAAAATATAAGTATAAATTGGTAAATAAAATAGGTATCGTTATTCTTGCAACTAATGCATATTTTGTATTAGGTGTTCGTTTTATAAAAAAGTTTTCACATCATTATAAAGGTAATTCTAAAATTATTTTTCATTTCTTTTCAGATACAGATCCTAAAGAGTATCTATCAGATAATATAAAAGTAGAGTATTATCCTGCTCAACATAACAGTTGGGTGGATGCTACAAATGATAAATTCAGAAACATAATAAATCTTGTAGATTGTGATAGTGATTACCTTTACTATTTTGATGCAGACACTAGTGTATCTAGAGATTTTAATGAAGAATGGTTTCTTGGAGATTTAGTAGGTGGAGAACATTTTGGTAATAAAGGTTGGTTAGCCAATGGTGCTGGTTTTGATAAAAATCCTATATCTAAAGCTTATGTACCAGAAGATACTAAACTACCTTGTACATATCATTATGGTGCATTTTTTGGTGGTAAAAAAGATAAAGTAATAGACTTTTGTAAAACTCTAAGAGAGTGGCAGCTAGAAGATAAGAAGATTCCTTATGAACCAGGAGTAAATGATGAAAGTTATATTAATGCTTATTTTCATTTTAATCCTCCTATAACTGTTCCATGTGAGAATTTTTTATTTGAAATTAGTCATAAAGGTGGGATAGGTGAAACTAGAGACACTAACCTTGATATTAATCATCTTAAAGAAAAAATGTTGTTACATAAAGATGATACATATGATATAGCTAATGGAGACTTTACAAATATAATAAACAACCAATGAGTCAATCAACTTTTATAACAATAGATACAACTGACGAATTAAGTGTTCAATATAATAACCTTTATGTAATTAATGGTATTATATATTATTTTTCAATAGGAGTTGTAACATTACCTATTGTAAATATTTGGACAGATAGTTATGGATGGCATCCTTTAATAAAAATATTTAATGATGAAATAGAATTAGACAATTTTGTAAGAAATAATTTATCAAATACTATTCAAATTGATAATGCTATTTATGGTGGTATTATATGGTCTCATAATATAGGACATGGTTTATTAGATGGATTATATCCTTCATATTTAAGTCTTGTAAAATTTGGTAAATGGAATGATACATTTACTTTTATTACAAATGATTGGGATGATGCTTCTCAAATAAATATGACACAAGGAGTAGTTGAGTCTTTTTCTCGTTCTTCAATTTTAGAATTAAATAAATCAAAAAGTAATACGTATATTATAAACACTTTAATAAGTGGTACTGGAAGAACTGGTATTAGAGTTATGAGAGAAGATTATACTTTATATGGGAAAAAGTATGATGGTATTAAATATTTTAGAAAAAGAATATTAGAAACATATAACTTAAATCCAGATAAAGAAGTAAATAGAAATAATCCAAATATAATATTTATAAATAACATTAGATATTCTACTGAAGAAAGAATAGAAATTGACAAGGTAATTGAGTACTATAAAGATTTAGGATATAATATAGAATTTCTTCTTTGGGAAAACTATAAAACATTTGGTGAACAAATGAAAAGATTTGAAGATGTTGATATACAAGTTAGTGGTCCTGGTACAGGAATGAACTATTCTCCACTTTTAAAAAGAGGAGCTGTTTCTATTAATTTAGGATGCATAAATTATATAGAATATGATACAAATAAACCTTTTGCGTGTTATATGGAGCAAGCAGTAGGTGCTGGACAAGACCAAATCAGTACTTTATTTTATGATAGATCAAACTACTATACACTTTTATTTGACCAAATGATACTTATAATTAATAAAGCTATTAGTTTAACTAAAGAATCTATTGTTTTAGAAGATAATCATAATACTGATGCTAAAGTTTTCATAGAGTATTGTAAAAGAGTTCCTAATGCTAGAGAGGTTTCTAATTATCTTACAAGGATTGCTAATTTTATAGAATGTTTTGTTAATGATTTACCTAACGCAACACCTGAACATTTAGTTAATATTTCATTATTAAATGAAATAAAAAAAGAATTAAATTTTAAAAAACTATTTTAATTATGACTATAGGATTATATTATGACTGGTGGGCTATGGGACCTGGTGAAGTATTCAAATATGTTTTTACTGCTTTTGATGAACTTGGAGTTAAATATAAACTCAATGAAAAAGGTGATATAAATTGGTTTATTCAAAGAAATAAAGCATTGGATACAGAACCCATCACTAGTTTTCCTAATCTTTTTATAGGACCAAATATTGTAGATATTCCACCTTATTGTCCTGCTTTAATGGATTATAACAATTATGTTACTAGTATAGTTCCATCATCTTGGGTAAAAGAATTACACAATAACTGGTTACCTGATGAAAAGGTGACAGTTTGGAATTCCGGTATAGACTATAATAGATGGTGTGAAAATAAACAACCTATAGAATATGAGGTGATGATTTATTACAAAAATAGAACTAAAGAGGATTTAGATGAGGTAACATCATTTCTTCAATCTAAAAATATTAAGTATATTATAGTAGAGTATGGTACATTTAATCAAGATCAGTTTTTTGATATTATATCTAAATCTAAATCTGGAATTTTATTAGATGGTACTGAAACCCAAGGAATTGCAATAGCTGAAATGATGAGTTGTAATTTACCATTACTTGTATGGGATGTTAAAAAAACAACCGATTTATTTCCTCCCACATCAATACCATATTTTGATGAAACTTGTGGAGAGGTTATACATGATATTAGTGAAATAGAAGTGGTATATGATAAGTTTTCCAAAGGTATATATCAACCAAGAGAATATATTCTTACGAATTGTAACTACATTACTCAAGCTAAAAAAATATTAGAAATACTGGGATATGCATTATAATTTTATAGAAATAGGAACCTCTGATTTTTTTACTATACTACAACAAGAAAATCCTGGTACTGGTTTATCAATAGAACCTCTTAAAATATATTTAGATAGACTTCCTGATAAAGAAGGTGTTACAAAGGTTAATTGTGCTATAAGTGATACAGATGGTATAGTAGATGTTTATTGGATTGATCCTGATGATATTAATAAATATAACTTACCTGACTGGCTTCGTGGATGTAATTCAATTATAAATCCTCATCCTACTGCTCTTGCCGAATTGGCAGTTAGAGGTATAAGTGATATATATAAGAAAACATCTTGTGAGGCTATTTGCTGGAATACATTAATAGAAAGATATAATGTGGAATCTTTAGATCATTTAAAAATAGATACTGAAGGTCATGATTGTATTATACTTCAGTCTATTTTAAAATCAAAAATAAAAATTCTTCCAAAAACTATAGTGTTTGAAAACAATAGTTTAACAAATACTCAGTTAACTGAGGTCACCTTAAATAAGTTAATAGCTGTTGGATATGAAGTTGTTAATAAAACTCCTGATGACATCTATATAAAGTTAATATAAAAGTCAGATTAAAAAAATTACATAGTTTAAATTAATGCATAATTTAAACAAATATTACAATATAACATATAAACCATAGTAAAAAACATTAATAAATGAAAAAAGAAATTCAATTAAGATCAATACTAGATGATGAAGGCCATTTAGTTAGTCCACAATTACCAGAAGATATTAAAAACTATCTAATCGACATCGATGGAACTATTACCGATGATGTACCTAACGAAGAACCTGAACGTATGTCAGTAGTTATACCTTACTCTGACTCTGTAGAAACTTTAAACAAATGGTATGATGAAGGTCACGTAATCACATTCTTTACCTCTAGAACTGAAGAACATAGAGTAATAACTGAAACTTGGTTAAACAAATGGGGTTATAAATATCACGGATTACTTATGGGTAAACCAAGAGGTGGTAACTATCATTGGGTAGATAATCATATTGTAAAGGGAACTAGATATGAAGGTGTTTGGAGTGACCTTGTTAAAGAAGAAAGAACGATAGAAGTTTTTCCTACAAAATAATTGATACATTGTCATCACTGTTATACTGGCTCGATTTCTGACGATCATATAACACCATTTGGAAGAGATGCAGTTTGGAAAAACTTACTTACTGATGTGAAAAAAAGTTTATTTTTAGATATAATGAAACCTATAAGCGATTTGGAAAGTATAACAATTATAAGAGAATTAAGATTAGAACAACTAGGAATATGATTATATGTATATGAAAAAACTATGTGATAACTGTGTTTACCTTGCATTTGCAGAAGAAGAAAGATGGTCTTATATAAAAGAAGTACACCACTGTAAATTACATAATTGTAAAGTAGATTACCCAAAAGAACAATTCTGTGGTGAAGAAAATTGGCAATCAATTAAATCTGCTGAAAGATTAGAAAAACTAAAACAATTAGGAATATGATGTATAACATAGACGATGTGAAGAGATAACAAGTTAAAAGAATTGGGAATATGAAAGTAAAGTGTGTGAAGATTCCTATAATATCAAATGATACAAATTGGTCAAATTTCACGATAGGTAAAACATATGAGACCTTAAACAATGATACATTCAATTTAAATTATGTAGTTAGAGATAATAATAATAACTTGTATAGTATAAGTAAAAGTTGTTTTATTAGTATCCAACAATGGAGAGATAAACAATTAGATAATATTCTACTATAATAAATAAAAAATTATATGAAAATATCCATCGGTTGTGACCACGCAGCATACGAACTTAAAGAAAAAGTTAAACAATACCTTACCACCAAAAATATCGAAGTAAATGACTTTGGTTGTCACTCAGAAGAAAGATGTGATTATCCAGACTTCGCACACGCAGTTGCCCAAGATGTTACTAATGAAAATTGTTACTTTGGTATACTAATCTGTGGTTCAGGTAATGGTATAAATATGACTGCTAATAAATGGTCAGGTATTAGATCTGCACTTTGTTGGAATTCTGAAATTGCAAATATGGCTAGATTACATAATGATGCGAATATACTTACCTTACCTGGTAGATATATCTCTGATGAAATGGCGTTTAAATGTGTTGATGAATTCATTGTAACAGGATTTGAAGGTGGTAGACATTCTGATAGAATTGCTAAAATTTCTAAAAATTAATAATAGATTATAATTATATTCCTTATATTTGTAATATGATACTAACTAGAGATAAATCAATAAAGACATTAACCAAATGTGAACCGTTCATCAATGTAATCACTGATGATACAGCAATCGCTTTTGAAAAACATAAAGAAGATTATCCGAGATCATCTGACCAAATAAAAAATGGTTTAACCAAACAAGATAATCAATACTACTACTTTGAACACGATATTATAAATACACCAAGATACGGTTCTAAAAGTAATCAATTTGCCTATAAAGTTTATCCCGTAACCAATGATATAGCAAATCGTATTATCAAAAAAGAACTTGTTTCTAAGTGGGAAGTAGTATTCAATGCTTTTCTTAACTATAAAAAGGTTTATACTATGATAAAAGATTATGAGTTTAGATTATCATATATAAGTTCTTATATTTTAGGTGATAAATTAGTAATTCCTTATGCTATTTCTCCTAGTGATATGGGAGATAATGAAATAACAATGGAAGAGTATCTTATTAAACATAATAAAAGATATCCAATTGGTGAACCACTAGATATAAACTTAGGATTTCTAAGAGAAATGAAACTTAAAGAATTGTTATTTTAATATATAAAATAAAAAGTATATCTATGAATATAAGAAAATATGTTGATGATTTTATTAACGAATATTCTATAAAATACGATTTGAGATTAGGTGAACCATTCAATAAAGAAAAAGCTAATTGTACTTGGTTTACACATACCTTTTTTAAGTGGGCGAAAGAAAAAGATTTACCAGTTAAAATTGTTTATTTTGATTCTGATAAAGAAGCTCATATATCTCCTATCATTAATGATACAGTTATTGACTTTACAATAAAACAGTTTACAAAAGATGCTAATGAAGATTATAAATTATCATCACCTGATTATTATAAAAAATATGGTTATGATAATTTCGAAATATTAAATGAGATGCCAAATTGGGCAACAATTAGAAGTGCCGATAAGAAAATACCAGAATATGGTATCTTCTATCTGAAAACCGTATTTCCAAAAAGACATAAACTCGAATGGTTAAACTATCTTCATCTAAGTAGATCACTACCTAAAGACCTATCTGAAGAAATAGATAATATTGCCAATGATATAAACTCAAGAGAAGGTATTGTTATACCTTTAGACAGAGCAATTCAACCTGGTTGTGTTACACTGCCTGAAATAGTAGAAGAAGTCGCAAATGAAGTTTATAATAGATTCTGTGAGATATTTGAAAAACTTACAGGAGATAAAGATTGTATTAGATTAGTTTGGGGAATAGGTGAGATAGAAAATGTAGATGAAGAAACTACACATCACTTACATCATTATCCAATACTAATTAAGGTTGGTCGTTTCTTAGACTCGTCAAAAAAATCGGGGATATATAAAGTATAATAAATTAAATAAATAAAAATATGATAATACTATTTTACATTCTATGTGCATTAGCCGTTATACTTTATGGTATAACCTTAATCGAACAATTCATCATACCGTGTATTCGTCCAAATAACAAATTTGTTATATGGTGGAAGAAACATATTATTGATGAAGATCCTTACCATGATTAGGTTATAAAACGGAAAGTTGTAGCAGTACATTGTTTAGACAAGAGAAGTAATTTAAAACAAAAGAAGATTTTAGATATGAACAACATTAAACAAAAATTAGCTTACTTATGGAAAAATAGAGAAGCTATAATAGGACTAACAATTTTGTTAGCTATATTATTTTTAGGTTTACTAGTAATAGTAGAAGCACTATAAAAACACATTAAACTAAAACAGTATGCGATTAATGGCTATAAAAACTTTAGAACCTTATTATATAACCACTGGTCATATCTATGATGTAGAGGAAGGTCCTATTACGTGAACAAAAGTTAAAACAATTAGGTATATAAGATTAAATAAATTAATATATAAAAAATATGAAATACTTAAAAAAATTTAAAGCCACGGATTCTAATTTTATTAAATTAAAAAATGAGTTTACAGATTTTGCTAATGATTGTTTGGCTTATTTAGTTGACCAAGGATTTATTATATCAGTAGAAGTAAGAAATACTTATGATGGTTATTTAATTGAATTTACTTTAGTTAAAAATGAAGGTGATATAAACTTTACTTGGAATTCAATCAAAGATGATTTCATTCCATTTCTTGAACTGGTTAAAGAGAAGTTTATAGTAGACCATATAGTAAAGTTTACCAAAAATAAGATTACTACACTTAATATTGATGTTGTTATAAATGATGATACAAAATCTGGTGGTAGTATATTAAGAAATAATAATATTAGAAATATATCATTCTTTATAAAAGATTATAAATAAATTAGGTATATAAATATATTTACTTATCTTTGTATTCTAAAGATATAAATATGGAAACTATTGATGATTTATTACCTAGAGTTAAAAATATTATCAAGTATCACTTTGAAAATACTAATGAAGTAATGTCTGAGATTACCGCTTGGGAAGAACTTATTTCTATATGGGTAAGAAACCAAGAAGACGCTCTTCGTGATGATATGGGTGAATATGTAACTATGTATGCTAATAGAATTAATCTTGTTAACCGATACCTTAAACATTTAAATAAATAAATCTACCTTAGACTTGATAAACTAAAAAATTAATAAACTAATAACTATTTAAACTATGAAACTACTAAAACTATTACTCTCCTTTTTATCATTATTACTACTTTTTGGATGTTCATATAATAATTCATATAATAATTCCGAAGTAAATTCCGAAAATAAAGTTGTTCCTCTAGCTCCATCAAATTTAACAGGAGAATGGAATCCAAGTTTGATTAAATTATCATGGACCACCAATTCAACTAATGAATTAGGATTTAAAATAGAACGTAAAATAGGAATAGGAACCTATTCAATTATAGGAACAACAGTAAAAAATATTACAAATTTTACTAATGAATTAGAACAAAACACTACTTATACCTTTAGAGTTTATGCATATAATGCAATAGGAAATTCTACCTTTTCTAATGAAGTTAGTTTTACAACACCTAAAATAATAAGTCCTCCAACATTAACTACAACAAAAATAAGTGATATTACTACTATAAATGCAAGTTCAGGTGGAAATATAACATCGGATGGTGGTGCATCTATTATAGCACGAGGAGTTGTTTGGAGTACTAGTTCAAATCCCGACATTAGTTTAAGTACAAAAACAACCGATGGAACTGGTACAGGTAATTTTACAAGTGCTATTACCGGATTAAAATATGGAAAAACTTATTTCACAAGAGCTTATGCAACAAATAGTGTCGGAACAAATTATGGTAATGAAGTTAGTTTTACAATACCAATTCTAAAAATAACTGATATTGACGGAAATATATATGAAGCCACTAATATTTGTGACCAAATTTGGACAACTTCTAATTTGAACGTATCCAAATACCGCAATGGTGACTTAATACCACAGGTTTCAGACCCAACAGAATGGATTACCTTAACAACAGGTGCTTGGTGTTATTACAACAATGATTCAGCAAATGGACCTATTTATGGAAAATTATATAATTGGTATGCGGTTGTTGACCCAAGAGGATTAGCTCCAGAAGGATATCATATTCCTTCAGCTGATGAATGGACAACTTTGACCAATTGTTTAGGAGGAGAAGCAGTTGCAGGTGGTAAAATGAAAGAAATGGGTCTAAAGAATTGGGAAAGTCCAAATAAGGATGCCACCAACAGTAGTGGTTTTAGTGCTCTTCCTGGTGGTTACCGTTTTGGTGAATGCGGTTACAATGTTGGATGTTCCGATAAAGGAAAATTTTATATTATTGGACGATATGCCTATTGGTGGTCTACGACAGAGTACCCAACTACATATTTAGCAAAATATGTTTTTGGTATTCATTTGAGTTACTTTGACAGTAAAGCTCTCTTGTTCACTAACCTTGTAAGACCTGGCTTTTCAGTACGTTGTATCAAGGATTAATATACTTAAACCAATGAAGTGGGTTAAATGTGTTTATAATGGTGATAGTTATTCTAATGAATTAACCATAGGTAAAATTTATGAAGTCTTAAATTTTTCAATACCCAAGACTGTACCTAGAATTGAAATTATTAAAGATAATGGTGAATCAGATACTTTGTACATGAAAGATTCTGGTGGTGTATGGTTTGAAGATATAACTGCTGAGGTAAGAAATAATAAAATTAATCAAATAATAAATGAAGTGGGTTAAATGTGTTTATAATGGTAGTTCTGGTGATAATGATTTAACTATAGGGAAAATCTATAAGGTTTATAATCATTTTCCAGATGATATATCAGAAAGAGTTGAGATTATTAAAGATGATGGTGTATCATTTGACTTCTATGTAATAGATACAGATGGTAGATGGTTTGAAGATGCTGATGCTGAAGTAAGAGATAATAAAATTAATCAAATAATAAACTAAGATAAATATATTATCCTTATCTTTGTAGTAAAAAATAAAAATATGAAAAATTTGTTAAAAATTATTAGTGCCTTAGCAGGAATACTAATTTGGTTTGAATTAATTAAATTCGCATTCCACCTTATGAATCAACCCAATACACTATTATTATATTGTGGGTTATCAATATTAACATTATGTGTTATTGGTCCAGGTGTAATAACCTATTTCTTATCAAAGAATAAAAAATAAGTAGTTGTAGTTGTATATTAAAAAAAATGGTATATCTTTGTACCGAATTAATAATTAATAATTAAAAAAAAATAATGAAAAGAATTTTAGTAGCAGTTGCGTTAGTCTTAGTAGTATTGGGATTAGCAGGGTCATGTAAAATTGCCGATTCGGCAGAAGTGGCATTAGTAGTAGATCAAATTGGAACCAATAAAGGTGTTCCCAATATTGAAATGGCATCGGGATTTATCTTCTATTTCCCTCCAACACAGGATGTATTTATGTATCCAACATCAGTTCAACATAAAGTATGGTCAGCAGATACCAATGAAGACTCTCCAACAGATGAACATATTGATGTAACATCAGCAGATGGTGCGACATTCGGACTAGATGTATCAATCAATTTACAATTACAGAGAGCGAGAGCAGCCGGTTTATTTATTAAGTATAGAGTTGGTATGGAAGATTTAATCAATTCAAGAGTAAGAACAATTGTTAGAAAAGAACTATTAGACAACGCAGTTAACTTCGCATCAGATAGTTTATTACAACATAGAAATGTGTATGAGACCAATGTAACTAGAACACTAACCGCTTCTTTAGAAAAGGAAGGATTTACATTAAACAATATCGCAGTTCTTAAAATGCAACTTCCTGCATCTTATAAGGCAGCGATTGAAAGAAAGATTGCTGTTCTTCAAGAGACTGCAACTATTATCTCTCAAACAAAACAAGCAGAACAAACCGCTTTGAAGAAAGTAGCTTTGGCTAAAGGTAACTACGAAGCCGCTCAATATGATGCGAAAACTAAAGAGATTCTATCTCAACCTAAGTTACTTGAATTGTATAGAGCAGAGACTGATAGAATTTGGGCCGAAAAAGGTAAGTCACCTTATGGACAAAATAATGTCTTTGGTTCAACCGCAGGAATACTTTTAAATAGATAAAATTAAATATAAGTGTTAAAAAACAACGGATTTTAACACTTATAACTATCAAATAATTAAATGAAATTGTTATGAGTGGAGGACATTGGGATTATATGCAGTATAGGTTTACAGATGTATCTGAGGATATAGAAAAACTTATAGAGAAAAATGGTCAGCCTAAGACTACTGAAGAATTAAAACAGGATAGCTGGCACGATGATGAATGGTATAAAAAATATCCTGAAGATAAATACCATCATAAATATCCACCTGAAGTAATCGAGGAGTTCAAAAAAGGAGCTGAGATAATTAAGTTAGCTCAAATCTATATGCATAGAATAGATTGGTTATTATCTGGAGATGATGGAGAAGAAACATTCATTCGTAGATTAAACGATGATAAAAAAATACTACCTATTGTGGAAAAAAATTATTATGAAAAATAAAGAATTACTAGAATATATCGAAGAACTAGAATCAGAATCATTTGAAGGATGGTCTGAATGCTATCAGTGGTTATCTAACCGCTTGTAAATCAATAGCAGAAAAATTTGTAGCTATTACTATAAAAGATAATGAAGATAAAAATATCTAAACTTAGATGATACCTTAGTATATAAACCTTACAAATATGTGTGAAATATTATTATTCCTATTTGCTCTTTTATGGATAAAAGTTATCTATGAATATGTTAATTACGTAATAAAAAATAAAAAAAATATTAATTAATTAATTATGAGAAAGATAATCTTAGTAACTGTACTACTATTTAGTTTAATCAGTTGTACACCAGATGATATTTGTGGAACCGTACAAAGAACATATATTGGATATAATGAGTATACCGGTGAAATAACTTATTACTTTTATATCAATGGTCAAAAGAAACCTGTCAATACAGAAACTTGGCTAAATTATACAACTGGTGATAATGTTTGTCTAACTTACTAATTCACTAAATTAAAACACGTAACCAATAAAAATAAATATAAATTATGTCAGAACAAACTGAAACAACACCAAAATCAATCGCTGTATTCGCGACAGAAGGCTATTCCGTATATATCGTGAAAGAACCATTAGAACTTAATATCGAAGATTATCCTGAACTAGAAGGTATGACTACTCAAGAAGCTATCGACTACGTAGAATCTAATGCATGGGATATGAAACCAACCAATGAAGACTATGATTCACTAGCAGAAGAACTTAACGATAGAGATATTCGTAGAGAAAAGTATAATAACGAGTCTACCGAAATCAATGGTGAGGCAAACATGTTCTAATATAAAAACAAATAAATAAAATGGCAAAATTAAGAAAATACGAAACAGTAACAGACATTAATGTTTATGAGGTAGAATTAACAGATGAACAATTAAATGTTTATAATGAAGATGAAGATAGATTCTGGGATGAAATTGCAGATGAATTAGATTGGGAATTTGCATATGATAATGCAGGTGACCCTGATAATGAGTTTGAATTAATTGAAGATTAAAATGGCACACACTCACGAAGGATCCGTTTCTTCATATCTAACTCACGATTGTAAATCTTGTGGTCAAAGTACAGGACGAGCTCTTCACATAGATGTTGAACCACATCTATGTGAAACTTGTTCACTAATCGAAAAAAGAGATACTAAACTTAATACACTACTTAATAAAAAGTGGTGGGAAATCTGGAAATAATAACAATAATATACGTATCTTTGTATAGGATTAAAAATTAAAAAGAAATAAATGGAAATAAACTATTCAAGTGAAGTTTTAACTTCTGCAAATTATGACTATGATGGTCAAACAGAAGATGGTAGAGAATTTGTAATTCACGCATTATGGGACACCTGGGATGATTATGCAGTGGATTTTATAGAATGGATAAACGGTTCAGAAGGAACAGATGAAGAAGAAGAAGAGATTATTGAAGCGTTCTTGGATGCAATGAATTAAAAACGGGTAACTTGAGTTAAAAAAAATTATGAAAACACTACTTTTACTATTACTCACAATAACAACTTACTCTCAAGAAGTTATACTTTCAGCCGGAAGTGATGAATATAGTATTGGTCAAATATTTTATATATCACCTGAAGGAATACAACAGATTACCATTAAACCAACAGTTTGGGTTACTAGTTGGTCCGAAGGTGTACCAGACTATAGTTTAGATGCTATTATCGATGGAAATTATTCTACTTCAGTAAACGGCACTATAATAGCCAATTCACTAACAGTAAATTACGATAAATCTTTAATAATTAATTCAGGCACCAATGTAACTATTCAAAATGAAGTAATCAATAATGGTACTCTTATAGTTGAAAATAATGCCAACTTAATTCAAGTAAATGATGTTTTAAATACTGGAGAAATAACTGTAAATCGTAATAGTAATGAGTTAAAAAGATTGGATTATACTGCTTGGTCTTCTCCTGTTTCTGGACCACAAACATTAGTTAACTTTTCACCTTTGACATCGTTAAATCGTTTTTATGAGTTTAATACAACTGCTGGTACAAATGGTTTATATCAAGCTATTATCCCATCTACTCAAAATTTTATAATAGGAAAAGGATATTTAATTCGTATGCCAAATGCTCTACCATTAATCGGGTACAATGATGGATTAACAACCATGACTTATAATGGAATTTTTAATGGTATTCCGAATAACGGTGATATCCAAGTAACATTATTTTCAAATGGTGGTCAAAATTCATATAATTTAGTTGGGAATCCATATCCTTCTGTTATTAATGTTCAAGATTTTCTCTCTGTTAATAGAGGTCTAATTGGTGGTACATTGTATTTTTGGAGAAAAGTAAATGCAGCTGGTGGTACAGCATATGCAACTAGAACAAATTTAGGTGGAACAGCAACTCCTAGTAGTGAAACACCAAATGAATTTATACAGATTGGTCAAGGTTTTATCGTACAATCTTTAAATACAGGAACGACAGTAATTCCAAATTTTTTCACTAATCTAATGAGAGTACCAAATCCAAACAGTACTCAATTTTTTAAAACAAAACAAGTTACACAAAAAGACCGTATTTGGTTAAACCTTACTTCTAAAACTGGAGTATTTAGTCAAACTTTGATTGGATATATATCCGATGCAACTCTAGGTGTTGATAGTTATGATGGAAAATATATAAATGATAACCCAATTGCTTTAACTTCTAGTATCAATAATGAAGAATATATTATTCAAGGTCGTCCATCATTCGATGCTACAGATGTAGTACCATTAAACTTTAAAACAGATATTGCAGGTGAATATACCATTACAATTGACCATTCTGATGGCGTTTTTGCATCGGGTCATGATGTTTATTTAGTAGATAGTAAAACTGGAATTGAAACCAATTTGACGATAGAAAATTATAATTTTATAGCTGATGTAGGAGTTGACAACACAAGATTCTTATTGAAATACCAAAAAACATTGAAAGTAAATAAACCTGAATTTAATAAAAATACTATTTCAGTATATATCAAAAATGGTAATCTTTATGTGAATTCAACGGAAATTTATATTAATAATATCCAAGTGTATGATATAAAAGGAAGGTTAATTGTGGAACGTAAAAATGTGAAATCAAATAAGACAATATTATACAATCTGAAAACCATGTATCAAGTTTTACTAGTTAAAATTTCAGGTGTGAACAACGAAGAACTTACAAAAAAAATTTATATAAACTCTCTTTAGTTTTTTTATATCATTTAATTAGTTTATCTTTGTAAAAAAGTTCTACTTCTACGTAGTTTAAAGAAACTACTCTCAAAGAGTTTAAAAATACTACTACGTAGTGTGCAAAGCACTAGTACACAATGTAAAGAAAATTCTTTCACATTTATATTGTGTTAACACCCAGCCACTGTATAGTCATAGACTTGGTGTGGAGAAAGATTGTCAACCGTGACAACGGTACTAACAGGGTAAGCAGTCCTGTTTTTTTTATTAATTGAAAATTAAACAAACCAAAATGAAAAAAGTATTATCAGCAATAGCATTTACTATTGTAACATTAGTAGCTACCTCTTGTAAACGAGTAGAAAAAGCAGATTCACTTGTATTAGATTCAATATCACTACAACTTGATTCCGCACAATTAGCCGAAATTAAAGCAGACACGTTAGTAGTAGATAGCGTAGATGTAGATACCGTAGATGTAGAGAAATAAGAAATATATGAAAAAATTAATTGCTTTACTTATCTTAATAACTCTTACCTCTTGTTCTGAAAACTATTCCAATGGTGAAAGAATCGGTGTAATCACACAATTCTCCAACTCCGGCGTTATCTTTAAATCTCATGAAGGTCACCTTAACGTTACTCAAACCGGTATGAATAGCTCTGTACCCTTTGACTTCTCAATTGATAATGATAGAGAAGATGAAAACCTTATTAAAACTATCGACTCTGCAGCACAATATGGATGGAAAGTAAAATTAATTTACCACCAAACCTTTGGTAAAAACTGGTTTAATAATAGAGGTGATACCGACCACTTTATAACTAAGTGTGAAGTCCTAGAGAAAAACTTTGGGAACAATTTTAATGGTCCCAAATCAACGAACTCTACAAATGTAACCGGTAGAGTCATTGATACAATATATGTTGTTATAATGAACCCCAATAAGAAATAATGATTGAACAAAAAATTATATACTAACTTTCCATAAACTAAATAGTAATAATATAATATAATAATTGAACTAAAAAAACTAAAAAAATTATGAAAAAATTATTATTATTAATAACATTATTCATCGTAATGTCGATGAATTCTCAAACATTTACAAAACACTACGATTGCTTTACTAAAACAGACAGGATTACGAACACTATAAGTGAAATTGAATCAACTAGTCTAACAGTTGTATTCAGTGGTAATGATAAAGGAGATATTCTTACTTTATTTAATTCCGGAATTTCAATTCATAGTGATAGGTATTATAAAACAGGAAAAATATATAACGGAATATCCAAAGATGGTTTTCGATATAGATACATTGAAACTCAAAATGAGAAAAAAGAAAAAGTAATTATGCAACTTTTCGATGACATTGGAGTATTTAGAATACATATTCAAGATGCAACTTTTGAATATAAAGAAAGTGTTAATTAGATGGGACTTTATATACTAGGTACATTCGTTGCTGCAGCTTGGATCTTTATAATATACCAAGTAATAAAATATCCAGAAGCAAAAGATGAATAAACAAGAACTTTATGCGGTGTATGAAAAATCACCAGCACACGGGAGTAGAGAACATAATGTAATCTTGGCTCCGTTCAAAACTAAAAAAGAAGCTGAACAAAGTAGAATTAAATATGGTTATAACACCGATAATTATTACGTAGATATTTTGAAAAATGAATAAATTAGATAAACAATACACAGACCTAATAACCTTAACTAAAAGTGATGCTATGTACCTCATAGCGTGTGCTATGGGGTATGGTTGGAATGAAGCAGCTTCTTCACATATAGAGCTTACTGAACGACTTAAACGGAAGGAGACAGAATCAGAAAAATTGCTTGAATGGTCAATAGCAAGAAATGAAAAAAAATACAATGAACAAACTAGATAAACAATACACAGATCTTATTCAAGACATTCTTGACAACGGAGTAGAAAAGAAAGACAGAACAGGTACAGGAACAATTTCAGTTTTTGGCCGACAAATACGTCACAATATTAAAGATGGTTTTCCACTTCTTACTACAAAGAAAATGCCATTCAAAACAATCGTAACAGAACTTCTTTGGTTCCTTCGAGGTGATACAAATATTAAGTATTTGGTTGATAATGGATGTAATATTTGGAATGGTGATTGCTACAAATCTTATGAGAACAAATACTATAAAGGAGAAGCTTTTGGATATAAAAAACTAAATGACCTCGAATATTCACCAGATTTGAAATTATCTCAAGAAGAATTCATCAACAAAATAAAAACAGATGATGAGTTTGCTAAAACATGGGGTGAATTAGGTCCAATTTATGGTAAGCAATGGAGAGGTTGGAATGGAAAACCAGAGCAGATAGCAGACTATACTGGTGGTAAAATAAACCCATATTTCTGTGATTGTCAAGAAGGTTTTGAAGATGGACATTCTAAAGTTAGAAAGAAAAATAAAGGTATAGACCAAATCCAAAACCTAATCAACGACCTTAAAACAAACCCAGACTCAAGACGATTAATGGTTAATGCTTGGAATGTAGGAGAATTAGACCAAATGGTTCTTCCACCTTGTCATTATGGATTTCAAGTTTATACAAGAGAGTTGAGTTTGGATGAAAGAGTTAAATTGTTTAGTAAGAATGTTGATGGAGAACATCTTATGAAATATGCTGATAGTGATGGATTGGATGTATGGAATGAAGTACTAAATAAACATAACATACCAACCAGAGCAATCTCTTTAATGTGGAATCAACGTTCAGTGGATACATTCTTAGGTTTACCATTCAACATTGCTTCTTATGGATTGTTATTAGAAATCATTGCAAAAGAAGTTAATATGGTTCCTGAGGAATTGATTGGTAACCTTGGAGACGTTCATTTGTATTCAAACCATATTGATGCTGCTAAGGAACAAATTGGAAGAGAATTAACCTTAGATGAAAGATTTGAATTATGGGGTAATAAAGAAAATGAATCTGCTATGTTTACGTATAATGATTTTATACTCGATTCAAGTAAACATAAATTTTTATCTGGTAGACATCAAGGTAGTGTTCCTGAAAGAACAAAAGAACCATTTGGGTTGCCAACACTAAAAATAAACCCTAACAATAAAATGAGAATCGGTGGTGGGATATTCACATACGATAGAGTTGATTTTACGGTTGAGGGGTATCAATCACATACAGAGATTAAAGCACCTTTAAGTAATTAAATCTAAATAATGTTTAATTTATTAGATTTAATAGGAACATTAGCCTTTGCAATATCCGGTGCCTTAATGGCAATGGATAAAAAGATGGACCTATTTGGTGTATTTATAATTGCATTCGTAACTGCAGTAGGTGGTGGAACACTAAGAGATATAATGATTGGAACTACACCGGTAGGTTGGATGCTCAACCTAGATTATATCTTTATAATAACCATTGGATTTATACTATCACTGCTATTCAAAAAAAGAATAGAGAAATTTAAAATACCCTTATTTATATTCGATACTATCGGATTAGGTGTATTTACATTGATTGGATTAGAAAAAGGAATAAACATTGGTTTACATCCTATTATATGTATTGCATTAGGTACAATGACTGCATGTTTTGGTGGTGTGATTAGAGATATTCTATGTGCTGAGATTCCGGTTATCTTTAGAAAAGAAATCTATGCCACTATTTGTATATTAGGTGGTATAGTATTCTTTATACTTAAAAGTTTTAACCTAAACTCAGATGTTTTGTATTTAACCACGTCATTAGTAATTATATCAGTTAGAGTAATGGCGGTCAAATTCAAATGGTATTTACCAACTAAATTATAAAAATATAAAAACACACCAAGATAACTCAAGAACACATTACACCAAAGAGCACATAAAGAATTAAAGAACAACTCATAAAGTCTTTCCACTTAAATCAACTACTAAATACTTACATACAATGGTCATACCATTCTTATTTTTTACCTATTCGGTTATTTTTTTTACCCAGTATCCTTCGTAAATAATAACTGACTCTTTTGAGATAAGTTTAAATTCTTCTTTGTCGAATTTCCACTTTTCTGTGTTTATTTTACATTTTTCTGAAATTATTGACTTAATATCATTTTCAGAAGTTTTATCAGTATAGATGTTGAAATTACTTCTTTGAGTTTTTCCATCTTTACTTACCCAAGCATTTACAATATATTTTTTCATAATTATTTTTATTTTTGTTTTTTAATACCACCAATCAAAATCATTGAATGATACGTCATGGTTAGTGAACTCACTTTGAAATTCAGTAATTGAATCCCCATTAAAGAAAATGAAGTTTCTTATATTAGTATTACCATTCCACCAAATAACTATAAGTCTTTTACCGTAGTTTCCATAAAAACTATAATTATAATCATCACTATTACCAGGTAGTTGTTTTGACGCCACAAGGCTTCCAGACATGTCATAAAAATCAAACACATAGTTAGATGAGTTTTCCTTAGCAATTACAAAACCTCTTTCGCATACGTCTTCACCTCTTGTTGAATAACCTCCAGTAAGATTTGGTGTTACTTCAACAATACTCTGAGTAGAAATAAGCCTATAGTTACTACCATTATCAATCAAAATAATACCTGGATTTCCTGTTGTATCACTTAATCTATAAACCTCATCTGAATCACCATAGTATCCAGATATTTGTGTGAATTCGTTTGGATTATTATTGTTAATCACATAAGTTTCTGTTCCTTCACTAAGCGAATAAACACTTCCGTTCCAATTATTTGAATAGCCATCATATGTTTCTATATTATCTTGTTCGACTCCTGATAAATCAAAAATATAGTGATTTACTTTATCGTAACTCAATGTGTAAGTTGAATTCCATAATGTACCCTGAGGATTTCTACCATTAGATTCACTCTCAAATACTGAATTGTAGATTGGTCCATTTTCTCCTCTAGTTATTTCTAATACACCTGGTGCTATTATATCTACTTCAGAACCATAATTTGAATGTGTGAAAGTTATTACAGAACCACTATAAGTTCCAGATTCAATTAATTGTCTTGTGTAAGCGAATCCACCTCCATTATTATTATTTGTCCATTGAGAGAATTGAATTGCCCAATATTGGTTATTTGTAGTATCCTTTAAGACTAATTCATTTGAAACTACGTTATTGCCAATAGATTGATCGTTTGCTTTCCAAAATGATGAGTATGTTCTAGTAGAAACATTGGATAAATCATCATAACCAAAATCACTTGAGATATTTCTAAATTGTTCTCTATATTGCATTATTGTTGTTCCTAAATTTGCACCATAAACAAATCTATCTTCATCATAATCTTGTTGTGTTTTCTTAATAGATGTTGAAAGATAAGTTACATCATCACCCGTTCTATTAAATCTCATAACCGAAAAAGTAGGATTTCCTTGTGGTAAAACTCCGGTAATATTAGAGTAGTCAGAGTTTAGATTCGTAAGTAACTCATTAATATCAGTACTGTTATCTCTGATTTCTAAAAACTCATCCACCATAGTATCTATTTGTTCATTAGTGATCTTCACACCATGTTTCATAGAAGTAAGTAAATAATATATTTCTGATGTACCATCTGCTAAAAGGTTATCTATTAGGTGATAATCACTATTAGTATCTCCACCAACACTTTGTGTTGTTCCACTATAAGTTGCTCCTTTAGTGATTATGATGTGATTGACAGAAGGTTCTGTAGCTGCTACTATAGGTTCTCCAGCACCTGGCCAACCCCAAACTCTCTTAACAGAGACTAAATAGTTTGTAGATCCACTTAGACCAATATATTCTTTCTCATATTGATAGTTATCAAATGTTCCATTCCCATCAGCTCCTAAACCACCATCAATGTTAAATGTATTTACTTCTGTTCCTTGTGAACAAAGTATAAAAAGTCCCGGATATAGATTAGTGAAATAACTAGAAGAACCACCAAATGCTGATGATGTTGCTACAATTCCATTACTGATGAAGTCTGTTGATCTAAGACTAGGGTCTTTCTCAAGTTGTAGTTGTGTGTGTGTATAACTGACTTGAATCGAATCAGCATAAATTCTATTACCATTGTCATACATATCATAACCACCATCTTGAATTTCATCTGTACCTTTGTCACTGAAATAATAAATTTGATTGATGCCGGACATTGGATCATTATCAACTATTGTAGTAATGTAGTCTTCACTTCTAAACATAGTAAAGTTTGTATCATCGTAATTTGCATAAATACCCATTTCATAAGAAAAAGTAAAAAAGTCTCTTAAATCTTCATCTGTTGGCCAAATTGGTAGAATTTTCACATCACTACTATATCTAACTCCTTCAATACCCCAATCATTTTGACTATTATAGAACATCACAGATGAAGACTTATGGTAAAAGTCTTGAGTTGAATCATAATCTCTCATATTATAGAAATCTATTTCATAGTTAGTGTCTACAGCTGAGACTATTTCATAATTGAAGACATCCGATGCTCCAGAAAAATACACAACAATATAATTGGTTTCACCACCATCCATTCCGAAGAAAACAAAACTGCCGTTTTCATGGCTCATAAAAGAAAAATCATATTGACTCCAACTGGTAGTAATTGTGGTTATGTCTAAAGTTGCTAAAAGCTGAGCGTCTTTATCATAAACCTGATAAAAAGTATTATTAGTTATTACCAACATTTTATCTGAATATGCGTATTGATAAACGTCTACCGAATCAACACTAATATCATATTCTTTTAATAAAATCGGTGTTGAAGATCCATCAGCGATAATCCAATACTTGTAAATAAAACCAGTTTCTTCTCTTGCTACAAACCCTGACTTATGAACATTATCATAAGAGTATCCACCACCATCAATTAAATTACTAAAGGACATTTCTCTAACACCAGTTGCATCCATAACTACTAAATAGTATAAACCGTTTTTCTCATAATAAGGAACAACATATCTACTGAAGGCCGCATAATCATCCCATTCAACGTTTAAGTTAGAATCTTGCCAAAGTATTTCACCATTAATACTTATTAGATAATGTGTTTTATCACCACCACCATCTTGAGTTTTTATGTAAAATCCACCATTAGTAACAGGTACCACAGTATTTATTTCAGATGGTAATTCAATTACGTTAGTTTGAGTATTATTTTCAAAATTGTAAATGAAGAATCTACAAGTAATGTTGTTAAAATAAAAAAGAGATACATCACCACTAGTCAAAGTGGAAACTTTGGCACTACCACCTGCTGCAGATGCTGCAGCTACCGGACTTATAGAGTTTAAGGCTTCATACATTCTTGATCTTTCAAGATAGTCTTTTCTTTGTCTTTCTCTTTGCTCATTAATAGCTCTTTCTTGAGCTTGTTGTTGTTGTATTTGAGCCTGTCGTTGAGCTGCCTGCTGTCTCAAAATATCATCGATTGATTTACCTGCCATTTGTTAAAGTTATTTTTAGTTTATATATAAAAATTATTTTATTCGTATTTATTAATAGGAATAAAATATACTATAAACTCTCAATACCCTGATGATACAATAGCTAAGGATGAAGAAACCAAACAAAAGATAAAAGATAGCATTGAAGATGGTAACTATTAAATTTATTGATTATAGAGACGATTCTAAATACATTAAAATTATATGAATTTATATTCTGAATTTATGCCCCCTTAATTCAAATTCTATACCTTTTATTTCACTATCTACAATAAGACCAACATTATCATCCAATATATCTTTAATAGTTAATGTATAATTACCATCAGTGGTTCGTATATAAATTGCTTTACCATACTCATTCAGAATTATAAACCTCTGTTTAACCAACTCAAGAAATGGTATGAAATCATCTTTAATATCTTCCCATTTAAAAATTTTTCGAGAATATCTTCTGACCCTAGGGTTATCTCCTTTAAATAAATAAAAGTCAACACCATAATTTGGATTAGAAGGTGAATGATAATCTACCGACGGTGTAAACCCAGCATCAATTAAATAAGCTAAACAATCTTTTGTTAACCCATCAAAATCTAATAATAAATCTTTCTTATCACCTATGGCTTCATTGAACCTTTTTAAATATCTCATGACTCTTTATAACCTTTTATTACAAAATCTATACTTTCTATTTCACTATTGTATAATCGTTTACGTTTATCTGTATCACTAACATCATCACGTTCCTTATATCTTATAAGATATGCATTAGAAATTATAAACTTCTCTTTAACCAACTGAACAAAAGGTATGAAATCATCTTTAATATCTTGCCATTTATAATAAACATACTTACCACCAACCAACTTAGATAAAGAAAATTTAAATGTTCCTGATTGAACTGATAAGTGGTTTTCTGCACGATAAATATCAAATTGAAATCCATCATCAATTAAATAAGCTAAACAATTATTTGCTAATGTTTTAAAATCTAATAATAAATCATCACCAGTATTATTCTCAATTGGAAACTTTTTAATTGGTGAAAACCATTTTGATTTGACCAAATTGAACCTTTTTAAATATCTCATTAACTATATATAAATTCCAGTAATCATTTTATTTTAAATTTTAATTGGTAGAACCATATAATCTTCTTATCTTTGTCAAAAGGAAATATGACTAGATCATTAAAACGGTAAATCGTCATATAACACAGAATGAAGTCTAGACAGCGAAAGCAGGATTTAGTTTGGACAGTTTTATAATATACCAATGCTCGCTGTTAGGCTCGACATCTTTTAAAAAGGGTTTATATTAAGGTCGGCAAACCAGAAACCCTGCTCTTGTAAAAACTCCGTAACTGCTCGGTAAGCTACAAGAAAGACCAAGGTTGGTATATGTACCTATAGCGCTTCCCGTAAGATCAGCCTTTAGGTCTTTTTTCGTCGACACTGGCAATGATGAAGAAATTAAAGAAGGAGAATGGTTTATGAATATAATAATTTTGAAGAAGCAATAAAAATAAAACATGGAAGAAGAAGATAAAAAATCATTTGAAGAAATATGGTCAACACTAACAAAAGAACAATCTAAATACCTTAAAGATTATATTAATAGACAAAGAGAAGGTGCTATAAAATGGCAACAAGAAAGAAGTTATAGTGAGGAAGATTTAGAAATAGCATTTAAAAATGGATTTGTAATAAGCTATGGTATAAATGATATAGATTCTATTGATAGAAAAGATGAATTATTTAAAGAATGGTTTGAACAATTTAAAAAGAAAATAAGGTTATGAAAAACATACACATATTAGCAACAGATAAACCAAGTAGGTATTGGATGACTAAATTAGGTAACCTAACAAGATGCCACGATATAAGACCTATCAAAGAAGCGTTAGGAAATAATGTAAACATCTACATCACTAATTCAGAAGAAATTAAAGATGGAGATTATTGGATTTACATTTGTCCTATTAATGGATTAGATTATGGAGATAATAACAATCCAATAGTTAAAAACAATTTACCTCCTACTTGGTTTGAAAAATTACACGATAAAGTAAATTACAAAAAAATTATCCTAACAGACAACCAAGACCTTATCAAAGATGGTGTACAAGCTATTGATAATGAGTTTTTAGAATGGTTTGTGAAAAATCCAAGTTGTGAGTTTGTTGAGGTCAATGAAAAATTGATAATTATACAAGATAAACCTTTAGTACAACATCAAGGCAATAAACCAATAGTTGTTCCACATAGAATTAATTACAAAATCATTCCAAAAGAAGAACCTACGGATTTTTCAGGCATTGTAAGTCAAGAGTTTTTCAAACTTATGGATTTGAAAGAAGAACCTAAACAAGATGAAATAATGGAAAGATTTATTGCAAATGCTAAACAACAAGAAACACTTGAAGAAGCTGCTGAAAGAATATTTAAAATATATTCAAATAATACATCATTAGCAGAAAGTCATTATGACTATATGATGGACAAAGAAGACTTTAAAGAAGCGTCTTTAGAAATTGCTAAATGGCAACAAGAAAGAAGTTATAGTGAGGAAGAAGTTTTAGAACTTCTTAAAAAATTTGCACCCCATATAAGATATAATCATAAAGAACTTCCACATACTTGGGAACAAGTTGTAAAAGAATGGTTTGAACAAAATAAAAAGAAACAAAATGAAAGAAACACTTGAAGAAGTTGCTGAACTTATGGATGGCTTCTTACACATTTATCTATCTTATTTGGAATAATACTATATTTTATAATTAAATATTGGTAAAATTTATTGAACAATTTAAAAAATAAGTATATGAAAAAAGAAACACTTGAAGATTTTACCAAAGAAGTATTGCAAGATGAATTTTTTACAAATATTGCTGAATACGGAAAAGCTGAAAGACTTATTGAAATTGGTGCTAAATGGCAACAAGAGCAAGATAATAAAGAAGCTAAAATTCTTGAAAATATTTTGGATGATAATTATGACTTAAACGTCCAATTTCATAAAATAAAAAGAGAGTGTATATATTCTTTTGCTACAGCTATGTATAATGAAAAACTAACATTTGAAGAATGGGAGAAAAAACACTATGGTAATTATGTTGAACAACCAAAATGGCAACAAGAAAGAAGTTATAGTGAGGAAGAAGTTAAAAAAATGTTAGAATATGCTGTCCACGAATCAAGAATGCAAGACGATAAATCCGAAGAGTACATAATTAACGAAACAATTTTTGAATATAAAAACAAATAAGATGAAACAAGAAACAATTGAAGAAGCATCTAAAAGAGCAATTAAAAGTGGTCTGTTTAAAGATGAGACACTATTTATTGCAGGTGCTAAATGGCAACAACAAAATAGTTATAGTGATGAAGAAGTTTTTCTTTTATTAAACGCTTTTAATAAACATACGTTGAAATTACAATCTTTAAAATTAGGTAATAGCTTTGATGTAAAAGAATGGTTTGAAAAATTTAAAAAGAAATAAGATTATGATTGATTATATTGATGTAGAAAATTACAGTGCAATAAGAGAAGAGTTATCTTTTAGAGATGTAGATGTGAAATCAATTATAAATATTGAAACTAAAAAAAAGTATTTTAGAATTTGGTTTAGAACAATTTAAAAAGAAATAAGATGAAAGAAACACTTAAAGAAGTTAGAAAATCATTTGAAGAAATATGGTCAACACTAACAAAAGAACAATCTAAATACCTTAAAGATTATATTAATAGACAAAGAGAAGGTGCTATAAAATGGCAACAACAAAATAGTTATAGTAAAGAAGAAGTTATAAAAATACTTGAATCTCTTGTTGAACATCCAACTAAACCAGGTTATAAAAGAAGAGATATTGTAAAGTTTATTGAACAATTTAAAAAGAAATAAGATGGGAAAATTTATAAAAGAATGGGGGTTATCTATTGTTGTATATGGTGGATTAATTGTTTTTTTTGTTTTTTTATTATTTGGAATATTAACAATTTAAAAAGAAATAAGATGAAAGAAACACTTGAAGAAGTTGGAGAAAGATTGCAGAAAGATAAATATGGTATTTTTATTTCAAAAGATGCTGATGTGAAAGGTCAAGTGTTAAAATCCGGTTGTTTTTTAACAATTTAACTATAATTACTACCTAAAGTACTCAACACTAAAAATTAAAAAAAGAAACTATGGAAGAACAATCATTAGGAATGGGAATTGCATTAATCGTATGTTTTGTGGTTGTCCCAGTCTTATCTTGGATATTATCAAAAATATTCAATAAAAATTAAATATTAATATCAAACCAAACTCTAATACTGGTAACACCTTTCTTATCCATATATTCTTTAGCTGTACTAAGTGAAGATTTTTTAACCTCGTCACCAGTATTTTGATTCGATAATATTATATTACCTAATTTACCATTTACCGATTTAATGTATTTATCTGCCTTTTTTATTAGTTCATAAACCTTATCTTTTTCTTTAGAAGTGAATTCATCAACTTCACTAAATTCAAGGTCAATATTAACATAACATTCAATTTCAGTATCAAGCTCATTATAAAAAACTTCAACTTCAAAAGAAGAATCTCCTTTTACTTTTGAGTTAGATAAAATATTGAATATCTTTTCTAAACTTAGTTGTATATTATTTAAACTTTCATTGAACTGAAAGAAATTTTGTATATTTTTCATTACATTTATATTATTTTATTGTATATATTTAATTATTCATATCACTTTAATTAGGTTATATAATTATTTATACGTACCTTTGTTGAACTGAATTGGTAACCAATCCAACTGGAGGTCCAACAGATGTTGTATAGGGTAGACTCCAACCTA
>Ga0105097_10000018_pt1 | contig 59105 bp, 49 predicted proteins | sample PPLLak12cMay2015_FD_87035 | JGI IMG/M metagenome (GOLD analysis project Ga0105097, IMG submission 87035) | Freshwater sediment microbial communities from Prairie Pothole Lake near Jamestown, North Dakota, USA - PPLs Lake P7 Core (1) Depth... | ecosystem: Environmental > Aquatic > Freshwater >...
AGCATTAGGGCACATGAAAATGGCTACTCTTTCAGAGGAAGCCATTGCTTTTTTAGAAGTAAAAAACTACCAAGCTGCTTTGCCAAATGGATTACACTATATAATTCAAGTGGCAAAGAATAATGCTTGGACACCTACTGAAAAAGTTACCTGTACTCCTCAAGCTATTATTACAGAATTAGTTCCGGAAACAGCTCACACAAATTGTGGATGCTCTACTTGTTGTAGTACACCTGCAAATGATATGGTATTACTTGATTGTCAAGGAGATTTAATAGGTACTCCTGAAGTAGCTTACTACAGACCTTACTTTGATCTTCAATATGAATATCTTGGTTGGGTTCACTCTAAATCTTTTAGAACTAAATTTACTCCGGTAAGGTTAGCTAATCACACTTTTTTTAATACCTTAGTGTGTCAAAATAAAGACAGTGAAAATCTATACAGCAGTAACAGAAATTCTACTGATGAGTATAGCATAGTTGAAGACCAACTTAGATTTAGTTTTAAAGAAGGACTTGTAGCTGTGGCATATCTTAGAACTAAGATAGATTTAGCAACAGGTTACCCTATGGTCCCTGATGATGAATCAGCTAAGGCAGCTATTACTTACTACTTAGGTTGGAAAGTAAAAGAAAGAGAAGCTTGGAATCACAGAGAAGGTGCTATGCAAATTGCTCAAGTTGCTGAAGCAAGATGGTTGAAGTACATCAAACAGTTTAGAAACAAAGCTAAGATGCCTTGGGGAACTGATGATTATGAAGACCTTATGGAACAATCAAATTACTTATTACCAAGAAACAAAAGATATTATGGGTTCTTTGGTAAATTAGGAAAAGCAGAAGATAGGATATTTAATGATCCTAACTTTACAAACAAATACAGATACACATCAGGTAACTCATCTTACATGAGATAATTATGGCTAAAAATAACAACTCAGAAGAAAAACAACAAGGAAACCCTCTAGGAAATATTATTATTACTGGAGGGTTAAATACAGATGCATCCTTAGTAAGTCAACCTCCAGGCACCACCAGATTTGTGATGACAGGAGTAGATGAAACTAAAGAAGGAGATTTAGGTACTATAACTTCTGAAGAGTCTAATGGAGAATGTTATGACTTAGCATCTGCAGGACTTGACCTAGGATATGTTCCTATGGGTAAAGTTTATATTGGAAATGAAGATCAACTTATTTTCTTAGCAAATCCTAATGGAAATTCTGCTATTGTCATACTAGACAAAGAATGTAATCTAGAAGTAAAAGCAACAGATGAAAATCAATTTGAAAAATTTGGTTTTAAAATCACTCAGCAAATTGATGCAACCTTTAGATTAAGAAGAGGTTGTGAAAGAACTGCATATTGGCTTGACCCTAAACCTAGAATGTTTATTCTTGATAAAGAAGAAGAGTTTAAAAATGATGATCCTCTTGCTCCTACAAATAGTTCTACTGAACCTAATTTTGGGGATTGGGATATTTCTAAATTCAATTTATTCAAAACATATAAAAAGATTCCTGAAGTTACTAATATTGAAGTTCTTGATGGGAGTGGAATACTTCCTCCTGGAAGTTATAATTTTTCTATAAGATACTTAGATGCTGACTTTAACCCTACAGAGTTTATATTTAGCACTGAGACTGTTATGATTTATAACACTCCTTTGACAGCTAACTATAGAAATCTTGAAGGAGCAACAAAAGAAGTACAAAACTATTACAACTTTCCAGATAGTAACAAAGCTATCAGAATTAGTATAGACCCGGCTACTCTTGATATTACTTACCCTTTCTACCAAATAGCTATCACAGAAGCTAATGCAGGAGGAGGGTTAGTAAGTGATACTAAATTTACTCAAGAAATATCTACAAGACAATCTTTCTTTGTTTATACAGGAGCAAACTATGAATCTTCAGGAAGTCAAGCTGAAGTAACTATGTTCAATAATATTATTGAAAAAGCTCAAAGTATAGAACAAATTGAGAACAGACTTATATTAGGAGACATTGAAGGAAAGCAAATTAACTACTGTAACCTTCAAAAGTATGCTAGTAGAATTACTGCAGATGTAGTTACTAAAGATATATTTGTGTCTGTAAATGACTTAGGTAATTCTAAAGATCCTTCAGCACATTTTCATGGTATAGGTTACATGCCAGGAGAGATATACTCTTTTGGTATTGTATTTATATTTGAAGACAATTCTCTTTCTCCTACATTCCATATACCAGGTAAAAGTCCTATGTCAGGAGTACAGGATATGTACAGTACTGGCACCAATGTTTATCCTATGACTAACATTGATAACAGTTGTCAAAGCACTAAGTATATTGACAATAATACTTGTGGAGAAGATACTTTTTGGGGAAAAGATTATAATGGAGACCCTTTAACTAATAAAGTTGTTAGACATCATAGATTCCCTTTAAGAACAGATTACAACATTCCTTTTGTAGAAAAAGTTGATGAAACTGAAATAAACTCTTTTGTAAAAGCAATAACTATTACAGCTCAAAAAATAGGAGCTGACATTCCTTTATTGTGTCCTGCTGATGACCCAGGTTGTCCTGGAGAACAAAATGCAGATTTTGGAGACCCTGTAAATTTTGGACCTTTTGAAATAAAACTAGAGTACACAGAAGATGCTGCTACTAATTTCTATTCTGAAGTTATTGACCCTTTCTTATATCAAGGAGATGCAGGAGACCCTACAACTAGTACTGATGTAGAGTTTAATTTTAATACAGGAAATATCTATGCTACAGTAGTTACAATTCCTATTTTAACTGGGTTAAATGAAGTTTTTGAATCTTCTACAAATATTGTAATTCTTGTTTTAGGAACTAATGCTATAACAGGTCTCCCTCAATACACAGGGACTTCAGGAATAACTGGGTTGACTTATACTATTGATGTAGGACAAAGTGCTGCAGGTGCTGGTGTAGATTTATACAAAGCTCCTGTTTTTGGTATTAGATTCTCTAATATTAATATACCTAATGAAGTAGATACTGCTGGGCAAAAGATAATAGGATATTATATAGTTAGGAATGAGAGAAAAGAATCAGACAAAACTGTATTAGACAGTGCTGTATTACTACCTACTACTAAAGAAAAAAACTTTGCAGCTCAAGGTTTAATTTTTCCTCAGTATGATTCTACAGCTACAGAAGATGCAAGAGTTAAAAAAGATGTACTAGGATTTATTTCTCCGGAACATAAATTTAACAATACTCAATATGCAATCTTTAGTAAAATAGTTCAACAAGGAGACTTTAAAAAGATTGATGTTATTAAGAGTAGAGTTAAAATTAATGATACTGCAGATGGTTCTGGTTATGTTTCAGGTAAACATAAAAGTGGAGAATCTGATCCTGATGGATTTACAACTCACATTAAAACTAGAGATAATATCACAGAGTTTAGACCAAAAAATACTTTCACTTATACTACTGTAGATATTAAAGAGGTATTCTATTTAAGTGCTTTAGAAGACAGACTTATTGAAGATAGTTCTGATAATCCTTATGATGTATTTAACTTAGCTTGTGATAATAAAATTGGTCTTTTTAGTTTAGAGCAACAATACACTGAATTTAATTGTCTTTCTGCTTTACCTTATGTGTATTTGTTTAGAGACAGTTTAGAACCTTACTCTAATTTTAGATTAGAACCTTATTATAAAGAAAGTAGAAATCCTGAAAAGTTTGATCTTATTACAGGGATAAGTACTTGTGATATATTTAATGGGGATGTTTACATCAACTCTATGAGATATGTAAATAGTATTTATTATGACACAAGAATCAAAAAAAGAAAAGGTAAAACTAATGCTTTTGGTTTTATACTTGGTGCCATACTTGTACTTGTAGCAGTAGCTTTAGTAATATTTAGTTTTGGAGCTGCTACTCCATTAGCTGCAGGACTCCTTGTAGCAGGAGCAGGATTAGCTGCAGGAGTAGCTACTACTTTAATTCTATCAGGTATTAAACAAGATGCTTGGAATAAAGCATATAACATTCTTTACAAGCAAGGTCTTAGAACAACTATTACTGATGAATACTTGTTGAATGATATTGACCCTAATAACAATGTACCTGTACTAAATCCTTTTACAGGTAACCTTTGGTTTAACAAAGGAGATAGAGGTAATAAAAAAAATCCTTCTGATGATGAACAACAATGGTTAGGAGAATGTGTTAATCTTTGGTTTGAGTCTGCTATTAATATGGGATTAAGAAATAGTTTTAATGATGCCACTCCTGCTTATTTAAAAGCACCAGGACTTATTGAACAAGGCACTACTTACCCAGAATGGAACAGAGAATACTTTGGTATTATGTCAGTAGGTTCAGGAGGTAAAGATATTGATGGAGGAGCTAGAGAAGAGGATGTGGCTCCTACTACTGCTTTAGATTTCCACATGACAGAGAAACTTACTTACTTAGATGCAGCTAGAAAAAGTGGAAGAAAAGGATATGGTATTGCTTTAGCTGAGGCCTACCTTTTAAACCCGGATTACAAAAGAAGAAACCAACAAAAGATATTCAATCATCTTGGATTAGAGTATGACTGTTGTACAGACTGTGTTGAAACTTTTCCTCATAGATGGCACTGGTCAGAGCAAGCTTTTCAAGAAGAACTTACTGATAACTTTAGAATGTTTTTACCTAACAACTACAAAGATCTTGAAGCTGAGACAGGTAGAATAACTGATATTTATAGAGTTCAGAATAATCTTTATATCCATACTGAAGAAGGTCTTTGGCATTGTCCTCAAACTTTTCAAGAAAGAATTACTAGTGATATAGTTTCTTTTATTGGAACAGGAGAATACTTCTCTGTACCTCCTAGAAAGATGGTAGATGATAATAACTCTTCTGCAGGAAATAGACATAAGTGGGCAAGAACTAAAACCAAATATGGAGTTCTTTTCCCTTCTTGGAAAGAGAAAAAATGGTACTTGTTTAATGGAGAGAGTTTACAAGCTATTAGTGATAATGGTAATTCTAACTATTTTAAAAACAATATGAATTTCTTGTTAGAACAACAGTATTATTCTGCTAATCAAGAGGCATATCCATATTCCAATAACCCTTCTAATCCATTAGGAGTAGGGTTCTCATCTACCTATGATACTAATAAAGAGAGATTGATTATAACTAAAAAAGATAACCAAATCTATAATCTTCCTAGTCAGCCTTATCAGTTATGTTCAGAGGGGCCACAGACTATTATCTTTAATAACATGGCTCAAATCATAGCTGATAGAGAAGCAAATGGTTGGAGTTATGTAGGTATTGAAGATTGTCAAATGAAGTTTATAAAAGTAGTAGAAGAGACTTCTACTATTACTGTGAATCAATTTACAGAGATTCCTAATGACATAGACATTTATGTTTTCTATGATACATCAGGTTCTTTTGGCTACACTAAAGGAGGAACAGGAACTGCTACTGAAGAAGAAGTTCTTACTTGGGGAGATTACTTCCCTTTAATAGATGCTAGTTTAATGGATTGGATAACTAATGATTTACAACCTTCAGGATGGGTAGGTCAAGTTTATAGATACTATAACAATGATGAAAGATGGTTACAGTTTCCTGATAAAATACCTTTGGCTAATAGAGGTAAAGTAATACTTATTTCATTAACTAATGAAAGTAATACAGTATATCATGGTGATGATATTAATTTTACAGGACAACCTAGTGCAGCATATCAAAATGACTACATTGATTTTACTGAACCAGGAGGAGTTTACTCTACTTACAATCAGTTTATAGGGATAAACTATCCTATCTGTACTAATTGGGGAGATGGGTCTGAACCTAAAACTTTTGTACTACATGCTTTAGCTGCTGTAAAAGGAACTAACTATTCTTTAGCAGATGTAAATGATTTACCTGTTAATCTATTCTTTTCTACTGCACAGTGGACTAGTTTAAAGTCTCAATTACAAACAAATCCTTATTCTACTTTACTAGACCCTAATGGAGATCCAGGATTAGAACAATGGGGATGGTTTGTGAAAGCTGACAGAAGTGTATTAGGCAATCCTACTAATGGAGATTGTCCAGCAACTAATGTCCCTGGTTCAGAACAGATTATTTCTCCTTGTCAGTTTGCTTTAGACATGAATGAAATTCTTGCTTCTTTGATAGTAACAGAAGAAGTAGAAAGTACAGTAGTCAATCCGGTAACTTATGTTGAGTATGAGCAAGGACAAGTTTTTGTTCCTCAATATATAAGAGCAGGGTGGACAATGAGTTATGGACTAAAAAGACAAGAGTGGAGAAGTTGGCATCCTTATATTCCTTCTTTCTACTTTCATGTTCAAGAGAAGTTCTACTCATGGCCACAAGGGTCTAGATACTTATGGAAACATAATAGACAAGGACACTATAGAACTTTCTATGGAGTTACCTATCCATTTATTGTTGAGTATGTAGATAACCCTTCTCCTATAACAACTAAAGTGTGGGATTACTTAATGTTTCAAACTGAAGCAAAACAATTTGATCCTACTACTCAAGATTATATGGACATTAAAGAAGTGACTTTTAACAAGGTTCTTTTTTATAACTCAGAACAAATCAGTGGAGTTTTAAATATCAATCCTAAACAGGATTTATCTCAGACTTATTTATTGCAACAAACTCAGAACTTTAATAACTTTGGTAGTATTACTGCAGATAGAAATGAAAGAGATTGGACCTTAAATCACATGAGAGATGTTAGGATGAATACTTCTGTTCCTATGTTTATAAAAGATGTAGCACAGTTACAATCTAACTATTACATAGACAAAATAGTAAACCCGGCAGCAATTAGTTCTTTTAAGAGTTGGGATGAATTAGAAAGTTTCAGAGATAAGTTCTTGGTGGTCAGATTAATTTTTGATACTTTTGATACCAGTAAAAGATTAACTTTCCATTATTCTTACTTACAGAAAGAAATGTCAGAAAGATAAGCTTAACCTTTAATAATTTAAAGCAAGATGTTACAACCTAAGAAATCTAATAAGAGACCTTCACCAAACAAGAAGTATAATACTTCTAAGCCAAAGACTCAAGATAGTCTGGCAGAAGATGTCTTTGAAATTTTTGATCCCACAGGCATATCTTCTTATGATGATGTGTACAGGAGTTATAAAAAGAATGGATTGTTTTCTTTAGAAACAGGGTTAGAAGTTTTAGGTGCTTTGCCTGTTATAGGAAAAGCAGGTAAAGGTCTTAAGGCAATAAGAACAGCAAACAAATATATTAAAGGTTTAAACAAAGTAAATAAAGTTGTAGCAAAAGCTGAGAAAGTAGTCCCTGCTGTATTAAAACAAGGTAAGAATGTAGGTAGAACAATTCAAAGAGCTAGTAGAGGAGGGAGAGCTAATCCTGTAGGGGTAGCAAGTATGGGAGTGGGAATGGGAGCAGAAGCTTTTCAAAAACTTAATAAAGTAATTGAAAAAGGGACTGGTAAAGTTCTTGACAAAGTTATAGCAAAAGCTCCAGGAAAGAAAGTTGCTATTACCACAGCAGCAGCCACTCTAAATACAACAAACACTTTAAGTGATGTAGCAGGAGCTGTGCAAGGTCAACTACCAAAAAAACAAGAATCTACTAAGACAGGTAAACCTAAAATAGTTTACTATAACACTGATTCTAAAAGAGGAAAGGTAGAAAAACCTGGGGATGAAGAAGGAGTACAATATGTACCTGTATCTAATTCAGTTCAATTAGAAAAATGGAAAGCTCAAAACAATGTACCTGTTGCTTCAGATTTAAAAACTAAAGTAACTAGAGAAGTTTTAGGAACTCTAATGCCAGACCAGGCTGCTCAATTTCTTACTGCTATTGCAACTAAAGATAATAAGTTAGGTCTTGAAGACTTAACTCCAGATATTCAAGAAGCTCTAATTAAGAGTGTAAAGAATGCTCAGAAAAGAACAGGTAAAGATTCAGGAGGAACACAATACATTGATTACAGTCCTGAAGTTGAACAAGCTTTTCAAGGAATGTCAGCAGGTAAGAAACAAATGGTTTCTACTGACCCTGATGTACAAGCAGCTACTATGTTAGGTAGAGTTTCTTACAAGAAGAATGCATTAGGAGAAACAGAGATATATGACTCTTATGATTTTTCTAAAACAGATCCTAAAAAAGCAGATACTTTTTATAAAAAAGTCAGAGCTTATGCAGGAGCAGCATTACCTGATGATGGTAAGAAACCTAATTTAATTGGAAAAATACCTGCAGAAGAAGAACTTGCTTATGGCACTAACTTACAAGGAATTATGAAAAATAAAATGAACCCTAGAAAAAAATATGCTAATGGCTCTGATGCTAAAGGCATGGACCCTAACCATTATATCATTAGCCCTGCTGAGGCTTTGAATGATTATAATATTATGTTAGCTAAAGTTGAAGCTGAAGCCAACAGTAATCCTTGGTTACCTATTGTTGCTATGGCAGGACAAGCTATGCAAACAGGTATTGGTATTGCTGGTAAAGCTTCTGTAGCAAAAGCTGCTACTGGGGTTAATGATCCTAATAGTCCTAATTATGTACCTAAAGCAGCTATGGGTAATAATAATCTTCAGCAAGATGTAGAAGTTGAAGGAGGAGAAATGTATGAAACCCCTCAAGGACAAGTTGGAGAATTTCAAGGTCCTAGCCATGAACAAGGAGGTATTCCTTTAGAAGTAGGACAAGATGTAGAAGAAGGAACTAAAGTTTACTCTGATAGACTTAAGGTAGGTAAAAAGACTCTTGCTGAGAGAAAAGCTACAAGAGAAAAACAAGTTGCTAACCTTGAGAAAATTGCTTCTAATAATTTAGCTGATCAAGCTGTAAAAAATGCAGCTAAGAGAAAGATGATGGCTATTGAAAGAGAAGAAGCTGCTGACTTAGACTTTCAAGATAAAGTAAACAATATGCAAGCTATGGCTGATACTATGGTAGAAGCTTTTGCTTGTGGTACAGGAATGGGAGGTATTCAGAAAATGGATGCTGGTGGAGTTGTAGGTAATCCTCCTGATTGGAGATTCTACAACTATGATGCTAATGGAAATTATACAGGACCTGCACTTCCTCAACCAGAAATAATTAATCCTACTGATAGACTTTCTAATGCTAACAAAGCTTTAGAAGATTACCTTAGTAGTGATGCCCATAAAAAAGCAGGGTCTGCTTTAGATAGTATTATTACTAAAACAGATGCTGATACTAAAGCTATGACTGAGACAGGGACTCTACCAAGTATGGTACCAGCCTCAACTCCAAGTCCTATAGTGAACACAGGTAAGACTGGTGCTCCAGGGTTTGTAGAAGGTTTTGGTATGGATGTAGACCAAACAGAACAAGGCATGCAAAGTCCACAAGCAGGGTCTAATTTTGAATTTAATCCTATAGATATTCCTGCTTTAAACTTAAAAACACCTAATATTTTAGATAGTACTTTAGCAGCTTTTAAACCTAAAGATTCTTTTGCTATGACAGCAGGAGAAGATTGGGCAAAAGCTAACCCTCTTCCTGAAGGAGTACAAGCTCCTATACCTGATAGTATAGGTTTTACACCTGCAAGTGGAGTGGCTGCAACTGATGGCACTGAAAATAAAACTGAACCAAGTAAGTTTATGAAAGCTCTAGAAGGTAACATGCCTGCTGTAGGAGATATGACTAAACTGATTGGTAACTATTTAGGTATGACTTCAGGTATTAAAACTGCTGCAGAGCAAAGAAGTACTGATGTAACACACACTAATGTCTATGCTAATGCCGGAAAAGAATCTCAAAAACTTCTTGACAATGCTAAACAAGGTATTCAAGTAAGTAAAGCTCAAGCTGTAGTAAAAGCTACTGATGTAGCAAGAGGAGGTAAAAGAGGTGCTAGAGGTTCTGCTAGAGGAGTAAATCAAATGAGAGCTATGGATTGGCTTTATGATACTGCTCTTCAAGGACAGATAGCAGAAATTAGTGCTAAGGCTGCAGAACAAATGTCAGGCATTGATGTACAGAAATCAGGTGTAGCTATGAGTGCAGACCAACTTAAAGGTCAAGGAGAATATCAAGCTAACATGGCTAATGAAGCTGCTAAAGATGCTTACTATACTGCTCTAGGTATGGGCAGAAAAGACTTTGCTACAGGGTTACAACAAACAGGTAAAGACCTAAATGATATGAAAGAAAATAAAATCATTGAAGGTTTAATGAAACAATATGGCACTTATTTTACTGGAGATAAATCTGGGGTTAAAGCTAAGACTTTTAAAGAGATTACAGGTGAAGAGCAGGTAGTGACAGATGCAGAAGGTAATCAATACAAAGTAGGTAAAGATGGTAAATTAACTAAAATAACTAAAACTAAATAATTATGGGACAGTTTTATAAAGGAACAGAAGCCACATTTATAGATGATGCAATGTTTCAACTCCCTTATGAATTAATGGGAAAAGTTATTGACAAGAAAGACAAAGAAGTTCAAGACACCATTGATACTACTGTGGCTTTAAATTCTATGTTACAAGCAAAAGGATTAAAAGTAGATGACCCTAGACTTCAAGAAATCATGGGTGGCTACACAAATCAGATAGATGATCTTACTAAGAGTATCTATGGAGATGTGGGTAATGCCATGACCTACATGCCTAAAGTCAATAATCTTAAAAGACAAATTACTACTGATTGGAAAACAGGAGAAGTTTCTAAGATTGAAGGTAACCTTGCTTTGTACAATGCTTGGGAAGAAGAACAAAAGAAAAAATTAGAAAAAGCTGGGGAGAACTTAAGTCAAGACCAATGGGATTTACTTAAAGCTAAAAAATTAAAAGACTTCACCGGCACAGGATATAAAAACCCTTTGACTTATAATACTTTTGAAGGAGAAGGTTTATTAGAAGCAACTCCTGAAATGAAATTCATTGATGACATCTTTGAAAAGAAAGTAGGTAAAGTAAAAAGTGTTTCTTGGGATAATGAAAGAGGTAATTGGAGAATTGAAGGAGAAAGAGGAACAGAAGGTTTTACAGACAAAGAATTGCAAGATGCTTATAAAGCAGGAGTGATGGCAGATCCTAATAGATTAAAAGCATTAATGCAAAGAAATGAACTAGGAGTACCTGGTTATGCTGCACCTTTATTTGATAGTAAAGGTCAAATTCTTATTGACTCTAATCAACCTAATATTTTCTATAATGGTTTGAATTTAGCTAAACAGAAATATGGTATAGTAGACACTAAAAAATCAGATGGTACTAGTTTAAGTTATACAGGGCAGAAAGAACTAGACTATGGTATTAAGCAAAGAGATGAAGAACCTGTAGTAGGATTTAATTTCCAAGATACTGAGAAGCATGATTTGACTTATGACTTTAAAACTTATGCTCAAACTAAAGCTGATATTATATCTCAAAAAAATAACATCTTTACAACTGTTGCTAATAAATTAAATCTTAAAGGAGATGCAAGACAAAAACTTGCAGATCAAATGGCTAGAGGAGATTACTCTGCTTTAAAAGGTATTTATGATTCAGAAACTTATATTGAACAATTTAAAGATCTAAGAGCTAAACAAACTCTTCAAACTGCTGTTGAATCTGATTTTGCAACTTGGAAAGCTAAACAACCTAAAGATGCTAAAGGAAATGTTATTATTACAACTGTAGATAAAAATGGTAAAGTAACTAAACAAGCAGTAAACCCTAAGAATGCTCAAGGTCAAGAGATTATGTTTAATAAATACTCAGCTCAGCCAGGTTTTGTCAAAGAAAGAATTGATGCTTTTAGTGCAGATAATACTGAAGCAGGAATTGATGCTAAAACTACTAAAGCTATTGGAAAAACTCTTAACTCTTTAAAAGGTACTTTATCTATTAGTTTACATACTGCTAAAGATCAGGCCACTGTATTTAAAAACCAAGATGGAGAAAATGTTAGAATAGTTACAGGAGTGGCTAATAAAGCTGGAGCTATAGTTCCTAAAGACACAGCAGGGTTAAAAGTAAGTACTCATAATAAAGTAAATGGTTATACTGTTTATGAAGATGCAGCAGGCAACTTTGTAATTCCTGCACTAAGTCCTGAAGGAAAAATTCAAGCTCAAAACTTGGTTAACTTAGGATTAGGACAAGGGTTAGAATATACTTCAGGTAGTGAAAGTGAAGATGAAGAAGATGGTAGTGGAGAACCAGCAAGTACTACCATTACTGGTATGACAATAAATGGTAAAAAAGAAAACCTAACTTTCCACTCTGGAGAAGCTAGACTTGTAGATAAGAATGTAGGTGGTAAACCTGTATTTGCTATCCCTGTTAAAGGAGGTAGTTTTAGTGTTGTAGCTACTGTAGATGCTAATACTATTCAAGAACCTCATGTTCAAAATTGGATAAACAGTCCTTCTAGAATTGCTAATGCTAAATATGCAGATTGGAAAAAATCTGTTCCTCCTACTTTACCAACAGCTACTAATAAAAAAGAAGGTTACACTATTGGAAAAAGTCCAAAATTAGGTTGGTATGTAGTAACTAAATCAGGAGATACAATTAGTGCTGCAGATGCAAGAAAAACAGAAGCTGCTTTAGAAAAACTCTACTATGATGCAGTGAGGTATTAGTTTTTTTCTTAAGTTTGTATATTAATTCTAATTTCATTTATAATGGGACTGAATCCTAAAAACCCAACTAGAACAGTTAAGAAAAATACTATTGACCCTTTTAGTGAAGCTGCTATACAAGCTGCTGCAGATAGAACAGCTATTGGACAATCTACAAAAGGTACTTCTTTAGAGTTTGAAGGAGATATTGCTACTCAAAGTATAGAGACTGATCAGTTACAAAAGGTAGGTGGAGAAGGTGCCCAATCTATAGAAGCTAGTTACCTATCTTCTGCAAATGCTATTACTTCAAATAGACAAAGTAATCAAACTGCAATAGCTAATTTTGAAGCTAAGCAAGCTGCTATTAAAGCTGCTAAGCTAGAAGCTATTGAAAAGAATGAGATTACTAAAGGAATGAAAGAAGTTATTCAAACTAAAAAAGGTTTGAATGAACAACAAGCTAATGAAGAAGTTTTAAAGTTTGCTAATGCTCAAGAAGAATTAGATAAACTTGAAAGTAAAACTTTGTGGGAAAGAACAAAAACTTTCTTAGGAAGTTTTGCTCCTATGGCTCCAGGTATAGGACCTAACCCAGGTCTAATTAAAATGGCTACTGAAAATCTTTTCACTAATGGTATGACAGCCAAAGAGGAAAAGAAATACAATGAACTTCAAACATATAAAAGAAAAGAAATAGAGCCTGTCTTGGCTCCAGTTTCTGATAGAATAAATAAGCAAAGGGAAGCAGCTTTACTTAAAGCTAATGAACTTAGAGCAAAGAAATTAGAAGAAGATGCTCAACCTATGTTAGGTCCTGATGGTAGAGTAGGTCCTAAAGCAGGAGTAAAAGGAGCTTTAGGTTATATTGAAAATACTACAGAGAGCAACTACATGCCTTATGCAGAAGAAAACTATTGGAGAGTTGTAGCCAGTAAGTATGAAGATATGCAAGAAAAAATATCTGATTACAGAACAGGTAATACAGATTTCTTTGCAGGTATATCTACTACTAGCAAAGATGTTTTTTCAGGAGGGTTAAAACCTTTATGGAATGACATGAGAGCTAAAGAAATAGTAGACAAAAAAGAAAGAATCTATGCTGCTGAAAAGAAAGGACAAGTACCTACTGAATCATTAAGTGATGCAGAAAATGCTGTATTAGAAGCTTATGGATTAGAAAATCAAGTACAACAACTAAAGTTACATGAAAATAACTTTGGCTACAATATGGGTGAAGGTGTAGGAGGATCTGTTGGTTTTATGGCTCAGATGCTTTTAACTAGAGGAGCTGGTAGTGTTGCAAAACAAGGTGTTAGTTCTTTTATCAGACAAGGTGTAAAACAAGATGTTAAACTAGGCCTTAGAAGTTTGCTAAAAGAAAATCTTAAAAAAGGAACTTTAAAATCTCTTGCTCAAACAGGAACAGAAATAGGGATAAGAAGCACAGCAGCTTCTGCAGGCATCTTAGCTCAAGCTCCTATTTCTCCTTTCTTTTACAAAGCTTATGCTTCAGACCAAGTAGGTCAAGTAGAAATAGTAAAAGATAAAAATGGAGTAGAAAAAATCCTTGTAGGTCAGGAGTTGTATGATGAAAAATCTGAACACTACAAAGAACAAATTGGTGCTTTAGACCAACTTATTGAAAGAGAAAAAGACCCTACTAAAAAAGAAGAATTTGAATCTAAGAAAGTAGGTTTACAAGCAGAGTGGGACTCTATGATACCTAAGAGTGAAGCTAGTTCTTTGATGCATGCTACAGGAGAGTACTTTAAAGAAGCTTTCTCTGAAGCTTATGCAGGTAGAGGATTGGGAGCTGTTGTAAAACAAGGAGGTAAAGGTCTTAGATATGTAGCTAGCAAGTCTCCTTTCTTAACAAAGGTTGCAGATAACATTGGAGTAGCAGGAGAAGTACTTAGTAAAGTAAACTCTCCTTTCAGAAAAATAAACAATGCTGTAAACAATTTAACTTTAGGTAGAGTAAGTGCTTCTCAAATAGGACAAAAAGCTGAGGGAGGATTAATTCAATCTATCCCAGAAGAAACTTTTGAAGAAATCTTTGTACAAGCTGTGCCTTCTTTAGGAAGAACTTCAGCAGAAAATAAAGTACAAAGAGAAGAACTAGGTAAATTAAGTTTTTACAGAGATGTAATGGCTCAAACTGCTATCATGGGACTAGGTTTTGGTTTTGTAGGTAAAGTTGCTTCTGCCAAAGCTTATAATAGAGATAACAAAAACTACAAAAAATTACTAGAATCTTTAAGCTTAACAGATGATGAGCAAAAAGCTTTAGGTTATACTACAGGAAACATATTAGCTAGTCCTAAAGATTACAGAAGACTTAGTGCTAAATTTAGAGAAGCTGGCAATGATGCTGTGGCAGATCAATTAGAGCAAAGAATGTTTATCAACATGGCTCAACAAGCAGCTAGGTTAGGTAAAATGGATTCTTATAAAGAATCTATAGCTAATCTTCAAACTAGAAAAGACATTCCAGCTAGCTTTATAATGAATGCTGTAGCTGTTAGTAATCAAGTAGATGCTATTAATAAAACCTACCAAAATCATTCTGAAAAAGAAAACTTTAATGAAATATTAGAAGCTACTGTTTATCAAGGTCTTCATGAAGATAACCTTAAAAAACTTGAGACTGCTACTCCTCAATTACAGGAGCAAGCCAGAGCTGCTATTGAAGATTACAAAACTAGAACAGGAAAATCTTTTGACTATTCTATTGAGACTCTTCTAACTAAAGAGTTTCAAACAGAAGAGGAACAAGCTCAATACAAAGAAATAATTGGAGAACTCTTAAATGAAGAAACAGGTAGTCTTGCTGTTCAGAATCTTGTTGGAAACATAGAGATGAAGAGAGCAGCTAGAGTTGCTATTTCAGAAAGTAAACAAAAACTAGATGAGTCTTTGTCTCCAAAAAGACAAGAGAGATTAGATGCTAAGAGAGTTCTAAGAGAAGAGTATGAGTTGTTAGAAAAAGATTTACAAAATGGGGAAATAGTTTTACCTGGTGTAGACTTAGAATTCAATTACAATAATGAACTTCAGAAAGGAAGTTTAGCTTCAGTCAATGTAGCTGAAGCTATTATGAAACACATTGAAGATACCTATGGAGATATGGTATCTAAAGAAGACTTGCAAGAATTAAAGATTCAAAAAATAGAGAGAGCTAAGGCATTGAGACAAAATGCAATGTCAGAATTGTTAGTGGCTCAAGCTCAAAAAATTCAAGACTCACAAGAAATAACTCCTGTTGATACTACACAACCTGCAGACCCTTTTGCTAGTTCTGAGGTAGTTGTAGACCCGGATAAGTATGAAGATGATACTGAAAATCCAGTGACTGCTGCTAATGAAGACCCTACTTTAGATGCTGTATTTGGTATGGCACAACAAGGTTTTCAAGCTGATCCTCCTGAAGTTACTACTCAAACTCCTTCTGTAAATGCTGCAGGAGCAATACAAATGGACCAAGATGGTTTTGTATTTGATGGAGATCCTATGCTTGGTAAAAGTTATCCTCCTGAATTTATTGCAGAGATGGAAGCTTTGATGGAATCTAGTACTCAACTTTATGAAGAGTCTACTGGTAATAGAATTACTTTCAAAGAAATCTTTGAGCATTATAAGAGCAAAGGTATTCAAGAAACTATGAAGAAAAACTTTGGGGCAATGTCATCTGCTTGGATTAATCTTAATGCCAAGCATGGAGATAAGATGTACCCAATGGAAAACTTCCTAGAAACTTTTAATAGTATCTACACTCCTAAAGGAGTTTTTGATGTTTTTGATATTGATCCACAACCTAGACAAGTTCCTGTTAACACAGGCCCTGTAATGCCTACAACTCACCCTGATGTTGAAGTAAGAGAAGAGAATGAAAAAGTTGCTCAGGCAGGTTTAATTTCTACAACACTTATAGGTCAAGATGAATCTAATAGAGAAGTAACTGTACAAGCAGCAGAGATTACTGTAGATGGTCAAAGAACTTCTAATGTACAACCTAAGATAGGTTATTCTTCTTTGGAATACACAGAGCAAAATGTAGATGGCACTTACAGTAAAGTAAGTATTCCTATTTTAAATCCTTCAAAATCTAATGGAGTAGATATTACTCCTTTGCTAGACCCTGATGGTTTACAAACAGGAGATACTCTTTCTATGGAAGTAGCTGCAGAAAAAGAATGGCCTAGTATTACTGTGTCTAATGGCAGAGATGCCAAAGGAATAAAACAACTTACCACTTTTGATAAATGGGTAAAAGAAAGACAAGATAAAGATCCTAACTTTAGAAATACAGCAGAGTTTCAAAACAAGTTGCCAATCTACTATGTTTCTAAAGGTAGAAGAGTAGGGTCAGTAAATGACACTGATTGGTATGATGGCTACAATGTAGAAGATCCTACTGGGACCAATATTAATCCTCACAGACCAGGAGGAGAGTGGGCAGCTATTATTGCTGCAGGAAAACAAAGTACTCAAGCATTAAGAAGTAATATTCTAAATGGAGGATTAAAACAAGTTACTATAAAAAGATCTCCAAGTTCTGTATATCAAACAGTTAATGATGGAAAATTAGTTACCATAGCAGATAACAATCCTACTAGTATTCTAGCAGTACAAGTTGGAGAAAGTATCACTGTAGGTAACAGAGAACCTTTCACAGATGGTATCATTTTAAATGCAGAAGTATTTAAAGAAAGAACTGTAGAGAAAGGTAAAAATAAGTTGAGATATGAAGGTAACACTTGGGAAATAAGAAGAGAAGGCAGAAAAGAAATGCCTAATGGAGAATGGGTTAATACCTATAAAGCATACCATGTATCAAGAAGAGTTACTGAAGAACAATTAGAAACTGTTAAGTGGGCCCTGGGTGCCAATGCAGTATTGAGTAATTCTTATCTTTCTGGTTCTACTTCTTGGACTTCTATGACTAAAGGTCAAGCTGAAGATATGAAAGAGCAAATATTAAACAGCACCGGCTTAGATATTTCTTTGCCTAATGAGCTGTTAATGTTTGTAGAAAGCTACTTGCAACTTAAAGACAAACCTGTAAGAGGGGCTACTAAAGAAAATGGTAAGCCTTACACTACTTACATGTACTACCAAGATCAGTTCTTAAAGAACAACTTAGGTATAGACTCTGAAGGAGTAGAGTTTGTTCAACACACTAAACAAGAACTTTTAAATAAAAGAAATTACAATACTGCAGTTCACATTATTGATGGGCAAGTACAACCTTTGAATATGTCATATTCTGACTATTTGAAAAGCACTTTAAAAACTGATGTTCTTTCTTTTAATATTGGAACTGAAGAAAAACCTATCTATGTAACTAGTATTCAGCCAATTATAAATGTTTCTTATACTGCTGTTGAGGTGGCAACACCTGTTACAGAAGCTCAAACTATAATTGACAATGCTATTGAAAGTGCCCAAGAACAAGTACAGAATGTAGATTATGAAGACCAATACAAATTTGCTGCTACTCTAGGTCTTGACATAGATTCTTATATAGAATTTGAAGAGGGAGAAGCTATGATTTCTAATAACTTACAACCTATTCAAAGTTTAGTTACTTCTATTGCAGGATTAACTACACCTCAAGAACATGATGTAAGACAGTATGTTACTCAAGCTATTGCTGAGTATAAACAATATGTTGATGAAGAAGGCAGAGTTTTAAAAAGAGGCAAAAGACAAATTCAACTAGAGGCTAAAGGCAAGGTGTTAGAAAAACTAGCCAAAGCAAAAGAAGCTCTAGAAGCCAATCTTGCTATCATTAAGAGTACTGGTGCAGATACTGCAGAGAGAAGAGCTTTTGAGAAAGCTTACACAGATGCTTTGACTAATATCAAGTCTATTGAAACTGAATTCAATACTGTATTTGATAGGGCCCTAGAAGATTTTGAAAAGAGTTCTAAGACAGAAATTGAAGAAGAAGAAGTAGAAGATGCTTTGAATGAAAAGAACTTCAACAAAGATTCTGTTGAAGAAAACAGTAAATTAAGTGTAGGTACAATTCTTAAGAATTTCTTGCATGGTGTAGTTAAAAGAGACAGTAAAGGTGTTCCTCAGACTGGTTACTTAAGTTTAGACAAGTACTATACTTTCAATGAAATCTTTAATGAGTTAACTAAAATCCTGTCTATTGGTTCTGACTTACCTTCAAGCTATGAAGCTTTGACTAACAAGCTTAGAATGGCTGCTGAAGAGGGAGTACCTTTTGCTACAGATGTACTTTTAAAATTAGAAGGAGCTGATAATCAAATTAGAAATCAGTTCTTGTATACTTTTGTGAAACACAGTATGAGTTCTTACTTTACTATGTATCAAGAGTCTGGCAATGTTACAGAGATGAAATCTTTTGAAGCTAATGCTAATGAAGCTACTAGAGTTATTGAAAACAAATGGAAAAATAATAATAGAACTTCTGAGCTTTACAATAGAAACTTGTCTTTAAATAAAGCAGTTGCTGAAGATTTAATAGCTACTTACAATAACTGGATAGCTAGTGGAACTAGTACCCCTGAAGATCACAAAGCCTGGTTATCTAAATTAGGAATAAACTTTACAGATGCTGCTTGGGAAAAAATAGTAGCTGAAGGTATCAAGGACAAAGGTTATACCTATGACAACTTGCTTTATGATGACAGTAAAGGTATCTTTTTACCTATTGTTAAATTCTTAAATACAGCTATTGCTACACCTCAAAACTATTCTTATTCAGAAGATAAGAGTGTGTTTAAAGATTTGTCTGCTATGTTTAAATCTGTGGCTAAAATTGAAGCTACTTACAACACTAACCTTATCTCTTTGACTTATAGAGATGGGGATAAAAATATATTTACACAGACTCCGGAAACCTTTATGTCTGATAAAGTAAATGATTTACTTACTTCTCTAGCACAAGAGGACAATACTTTGGTTGATGATTTGAGATCTTTATCTTTTTCAGAAAGCTCTATTATTTTAGAGTTTTTGCAAGAAGTAAAATCATTCAAAGACATTTTCAAAATGTCCCATGCTGCTATTGTTACTCTTAAAGAAAAAGGAGAAGAGTCTGCTGATAGAAGTAGTATCACAGATTTGGGAGAAATTGACTATGACTTAAATGTTAATGGTCAATTTGGAGATAGAAAAATTAAGCAACTTACTACTACTGAGAAGATTAATGGAATTGCAGTGAGAGTAATGAGAATGCTTTGCCCTACTATGTCTGATAAATCTAAAGCTTACTACTTAGAAACTATAGGACTAGACCTTTTACAAGGTAATGAGTTAGTAGCTTCAGGTAAAGAAGATGTAGTAATGTCAGATAGATTAAAGGAAACTTTAGTTGACAAACTTGTAATGCCTGAAGTAAATAGAATTCTAAATTTCTATGCTAAAGTAAAGCAAACCAATATCAAAGACTATGATAAAGGAGCAACTATCTTTCATTTAATACCAGCTCTTAATACTTTGAAAAACAAGGATGGAGTTAGTCTTTTAACAGAGATGGCCACTTTACCTAATCTTACTTCTGAAATGATAAGACAGAATTATGGAGAGGTATTCAAAGACATAGTGACCAGAGTTGTAGACTCTGAAGCAATGAAGAAAAAAGAACTTTGGAAAGAGCACTTTGTTGAAGGAGTAGGTTCTAAAATGTTTGGTGCAAATTACTTTACAGAAGTTAAGAAAAGTCCAGTAACTGACTACAATAAAGGAATTTATGATGTGGTTATTAATGGTATGCTACATAACTCTGAAATGTTTAAAGTGTTTGCAGGAGATATGGCTTTGTACTCTCAAGCTAAACTTTTCAATGTTGAGACTGAAGCTAGTAAATCTAATACTAGTGAGGATAAAGTTCCTGAATTTAAAGATGTAGAAGACTTTACTACTGAGGATTGGGTAAGCATTAACAGAGCTATTGGAGTTAATCTTGGTAAGAGGCTAGCAGCTTTGGCAGCTCCTGGAAATAAGATTGCAGGCTCTGCAGATCCTACTTTTAAAAACTACAATCAAATCTTATTACAAGATAGTGTTGATATAGCACCTAATGCCGGGTATCTAATTACTTTAGAGTATGGTAAAGATGCCCTTACTCCTGGAGTTAAAACTATGCTTTCTAACTATAGCAATCATGCTGATACTGTACATCAATATCAAGTTGGCAACACTATGGATATAGCTAAAGTAAGTGAGGCTCAAGTTGCTATGAAAGAAATTAGAAGTCAGTTACAAAGAATGTTTCCTGCTGTGGACAGCTATTTTGATATTGAATCTACTGATGCTCAAGAGTACACTACAGTAGGAGAGCATATCAATATCCTAAACAGACAAGGAAGACTTACTGACAAGAAAATGAAAGCTGTTCAAGAAAAGCTAGATGCTGGTAAAGATCTAACAAGAGAAGAGCTTAAAGTGATTATGCAACCTATTAAGCCTGTGCACACAGGAAGTTATGTTAATAAAGATATGGATGTAAACAGATATGTTTATGTGAAATCCTCTTCTTATCCTTTGCTTCCTCAGTTCACAAAAGGTACTAAACTTAATGGGTTGAGACTTAAAATGGAAGAGTTAGAGAAATCTACAAAAAGATTTACCAGAGCTTCTTTCCAGACAGCTAATAAAGTAGGTTCAGTTAATACTAAACTTGCCATCAATCCTTTTGATATGTACTCTTTAGCAACTATCAAAGAAAGCAATACAGATGCTGTATTAGTTCTTGATAGAAACAACTTTAGAATACAGCAAGATGTGCCTATTAAATCTGAGAAAACCAAAGCAGATAAAATCTCTATGGGTACTCAGTTCTTTAAACTTTTGTTTGGAGATGGAGTTACTGAATTAGATGGGTTTAAAGTTGATGGTAAAGACTTCACAGGAAGAGAGTTACATCAGTATTACACTGAAGCTTTTGCTGACTTAGCTAAGCAAAAAAGAACTGAGTTATTCCAAGAGTTAGGCTTGGCCCCTAATGGAGAAATAGAAGATAAAAAAGAATTCATCTACAGTCTTCAAAAGCTTTTAGTTAAAGAAGCTAAGAGTAGAGGGTATAGCTTGAAATCTATTGCTGGTTTATCTATTGATGAATTGGCTATGGCTAATGGTTATTTCTATGAGTTTAAGACTCCTCTATGGTTATCTTCAGATAAAAATAGATATGAGTCTTTATTAAACTCTATCATTACTAACAGATTAATGCAATTCAAGATTCCTGGAAATGCTTATGTAGCAGGTTCTGAATCCGGAATTCAATTTAAGGAAGGTATTGATAGTATTAAAGATTTAGATGAAAGAACTCAATCAAGAGTAATTTACCTTAATAATTTTAATGGTAAAGAGCTTGGAGGAACTGAAGTGACTGAAGAAGATGGTTCTACTATTTTTAAGAAAGCTCAGGTTTTTGTTAGATCTTACTTTAAAAATCCTGCTACAGGAGAACTTATAGATTTATTTGAAGGGTTCAACAGTGAAACAGGAGATGTCTCTAAAGCTAAGTATCTTATCAGAAGAGAGAATGGAACTCTAGGGTTAAAAGAAGATATGATAGACCCAAATCTTATGAACATGTTCTCTTTTAGAACTCCTACTTCTTCCCATGTATCTGGTTCAAGTGTTGAGATTGCTGGTATTTTACCTCCTGAAATGGGAGAGTTAATGATAGTCCCTAAAAACTTTACTAAACAGAAAGGTCTTGACTTTGATGTTGATAAAGAAAACACTTATCAATTAAACCACTACATAGATTCAGAAGGTAACATCAAAGAAGTTGATGAAGCTTACAGAACTAGAACTGAAGATGCCATAAAAGAACTTAAGTTTTACAGAGGACAAGACTTTGAATCTATCCAAGAAGTAGAAGATGCTTTACTAGAATTAGAAAGCAGAATGGCTGTAGCCACTTCTATACCTTATAGAAATGAATTGCAATCTGAAATTGAAGGTTTGTGGGCATCTCTTAAAGATTCAAAAACTAGCATCAAAGATATTAATCATGCTATGAAAGGTATTCAAAGAGAATTGAATACTAAAATAGCTAGTCAACTATCTGAGAATAAGTTTATTAAAGCTCACTTAGCAGTTTTCAATAATCCTGACACTCAGGTTCAAAGAAAAATCAACAAGGTTTTATCTATGAGTTTTGCTCAAGACCAAGCTACTATGTTTGAAAAAGCAGTAGAAGATGGTAACAAAGCAAAAGAAATGGCTAGGTATGTAGACTTAGGTATGACTCCAGCTCAAGCTGAAAAAGAGTACTATAACAATCAAAGTTATAATACTGTTTTATCTTATAGCTATCAGAAAATGAAAATGGATCTAGGGTCTATAGGTAAGACTGCTATTGGAGTGTATGCAAATTACACTACAATGAATGGACTTATCCAACAGCAAACTGAAAACATTAGCTTAAGTGAGCCTATCACTATTGGAGGAGTTACTTCTAATGGTAAGCTTGGAGTATTACAATCTCTTAAGCCTTCTAATATTTCTCAAGCTGTTTGGGATAAAATGAAGTTGGGTAGAACTACTGCTGAAATCTTTGCTGAGAAAGAAAATACAGCTACTGATAATGAGAAAGAGCAAATCTTAGGTAGAGTTGGTGTTAATGACCAAACTATTAATGTAGATGCACTTCTTACACTGTTAGGATTTGATATTGACTTAGTTAAAGTACCAGGAGTAAAGGAGCTTCAGAAAATGTCTTTATCTTACTTGCTATTGTCTCAACCTAGTATTAGAGAGTACAACAAAAAAGTAAAAGATAGTCAGGGTCTTTTAGGAACCTTCTTGGATAGAAGTAAACTTAAAAAAGAAACTGTAGAAAGATTAAGTGATGGAGTAATTACTTTTGGTAGAAACCCTAACAAAGCTGCTTTTGCTCCAGGTAACATTCAAACTTTTAGATATGCTAAAACTGGAGAAGTATATCAATCCGGAGCCTTATTAAAAGGGCAAGCTTTGTATGATGGTATTGCCAAAGGAGGAAGTGGGATGGTCCAAGCTGATGCTTTGATTACTTACTTCAAGTTAGATACTCAAGCTAGAGAGGTTTCTAAGATTCAGAAAGTATTAAATACTAATGACTTAGGAAAATCTATGGTTGAATCTAGAGTTGCTTATGAAGCTTTAGCAGATATTCCTTCTACTTCTATACAAAATGCTACAAGTTTACTAGGTAAATTTGAAACAAATCCTTCTGTAATCACAGAAGATATGTATAAGATTGGAGTTTACTATGTGACTCCTACTACTCCTCAAGGGCATGTTGCTATTCATGGCTTACATGTAGGGAATACTTTGTTTAAAAGTTTCTTTCCTTATGATGATGCTGGAATAAAAGCTGTAGTAAATCAAATCTTTACTGCACAAGGAATGGATATAGACAACATTAGTGATAGTGTTTATGTGAAAGAGTTCCACAAGATCATGGAAGAAATCATTAAGTACATCAATTCAAACCCAGCTAACAATACTTATGTGGGTGAGACAAGAGCTAAGAGATTAGAAACTTTTGTAGATTCTGATACCAATACTTCTTTATCTACTTACCTGAGAGACTTAGGAGCATCTACTACTAATAAAACAGGAGTAAACAATGTGCTAAAAAATGCCCTGTATACTAGATTCTCTTATACTACAGGAGTAGAGGGGGAGTTGTCTTTAATTAAGTACAACAACTCTGCTACAGATAACTTAGATGAGGAAATCTTATACAATGCTATTCCGGAATTAGTTTTAGCTAATTACCCATTACCTGCTAGAAATGGTAAACCTTATTCAACAAAGCAATTAGCTGAAGATTTAGTAGCATACAGTTTCCTTGAAGGAGGTGTACAAGAAGCAACTCAATTCAGTAAGTTTATCCCAGTTCAATTAATGGAAGTAATGGGGCAAATGGAAATGAATAATGGCAAAGAGATATTTGTTCCTATCAATAAAAAGCTTCAAAAGTTTAATAATAGAAATGAAACTTATGGCTTCTTTAATAGCATTTTAGGATTACAAGAAAATGATATTGCTTCTTTCACAAGACAATACTTTCAAAACAACTCTAAAAAAGCTAAAAAAGCTTGGAGTAAAAATGTCAAGTTTACTGATGATGGTTTCTTATTGTATGAAACTAACCAAGGTAAGTCTCCTAAATTTATTACTAATACTACTACTGAAGAAAGTAAAAAAGTAACTAAGCTGTATGAAAACATAGGAGGTAATGTCTACAGACAAATTGATGTTGTAGGGCAGTCAGGTATTAAAGAGTACTATTATAAACAAAACCAAGTTACTTCATTGTTTAATGAAGAGAACACAGTGGAAACTGTACCTACAGTTTTAGCTAAAACAACTATAATGGAAGCTCTAACAATAGATCCTTTAACTACACCTGAAATTTTACTTGAACAGATTCAAAGTATGAACTTCAGTGAAGATAAAAAATACTTGGCAGAGACAGCTAAATGGTTAATTCCTCTTTTAAAATCTGGTCTAGTTACAGTGAGACTGTCTGACACTCTTCCTCCAGGAATAGCAGGGCACACTTCAAGACCTAATTCTAAAGGACAAATTGTAATTTCTTTATCTACAATAGATATGGAAACTCTTTCTAAAGATAAAGGAGCTGAGTTAATCATACATGAAGTATTGCACTCAGTTGCAGTAAGCCATTTAACTGATTATTTTGATAATACAGGTACTGCTTTAAAATCAGAAACTTTTATCCCTGGGCATGTTCAAGCATTGTTTGATGCCTACACTGTGGCCAGAGAAAGTTATGCTGATGAAGTACAAGAATTAGAAGAAAAGATTGCTCACAATGCTGTAAAAGGAAACCCTCAACTTCCTTATACAGAGAGAGAACTTAATGTAATCTATGGTCTGACAAATGTATTTGAATTTGTATCTGTAGCTATGACTTCAGAGGATTTCCAAAAAGAATTTAAAGATGTACCTTTTAATTCTAGCAAGTCAGTATTTAGTAAAATCCAAGATTTTATCTTAGGTATGTTAGATAGTGTGTTCCCGGATCTAAAACAAGATTCTGTAGCAAGACAATCTATCTTAGCTTCTATGAATTTTATTCAGGAAGAAAGAACTAAAGTTAAAGCTAAGACTGAAGTCCAACCTACAATGCCTAATGCTAGTGTAGGAATGGTTTATGGTAGAAGTATTGAAGTACCTTTAAATGAAAGAGTTAGTCAAAAATTACCTGCAACTATTCAATTAGATGAAGAAACTTCTGTAGATACTAGAACCTTAATGGAATTGAGTAGATTAAAAGATGCTGGTTTATATGGAGAAAGTTTTGATTGGAATAAGTATGACAATGACAATGAAAAAGAGCTTACAAATGAAGAAGTAGAGCAAGCATTCTTAAAAGAATATGGTCCTGCTGCTCTTGAATATGCTCAAGATAAATGGGGAGAAGATATAGCTATTGCAGAACTTGAGTTTTTAAGAGATAATGCTGTAGAAGGAGCAAAAATTGTAGAGGCTTGGTATAATTTCTCTGATTCTGATTATACAAATGATGATCTTATTTCTCATTTTGCAGATAGAATAGTTAAAGAAGTTCCTGAAGAGTTTGTTGACAAAAATCAAACTAAGTTATTTGAGAATGAAACTTTAGTTGAAAACCTAAGACAAGAAGAGCAACAAGAACTTAGACAAGAGTTCCCTGATGCTGTAGAAACTAATGGTAAGATTGAAAAATCTAGCTTGACTACTGAAGAAGACAAAGCTAAATTTGATGAAATCTACAATAGGTATGACAAACTAATTACACCTCTATTACAACAAATAGAGAAAGGAGAAAATATGATTTCAAATAATTTACTTACCTTTGATTCTTCTATAGAAAAACTAGGTCTTTCTCAGAAAGAGTGGAACAACTTAACTCAAGAAGAGCAAGACAGAATTAAAAAATGTAATTAATTATGGCAAACTGTGTAAATACTAACACTAAAGAATTTAAAGAATTAAGTGCTGAAGCCAAATTAAATCCTATAGTTCTTGCTGCAAAGGTTTCTTTGTGGCAAGAATCTAATGGTTTAGATAACTTTCCTACTCTTAGAGAATTAAGAATTAATGAATTCAATAGTGTGAAAGGTTTCTTTGAGCCTAATCCTTTATCTACTTTATCTAAAGGGACTATTACAACTTCTGAGTTGCTTGAGTCTGTTAAAGACAGTGCACACCCTTTGTCTATAGTGGCTACACACTTAACGCAGTATGAGGAATTATTAAAAAATTCAACATCAACTTTAGCTGATGATGAAACTATGGATAAAGAAAACTCTCTAGGGTATTATGAGCCTGATACTCATAATATAATGATGAGAGACTCTATGTCTTTTAAAGAAGGAGGTACAGTAGCTGTGCATGAGATTTTGCATGCTATGTCTTATAAAGAACTAAGAACTAACACTACTAGTGCTAAAGCTTTTGGAGAACTTTATGATTATGCAAAAGCATTGTTTCCAGAATACAATAAAGAAACTGGTCAAGGAACTTATGGTACTTATACTGTAGATGAATTCCTAGTTGCTTTGTACACAGATGCTAAATTTATAAAAGCATTACAAGAACTTCCAGCTTTAAGTGATACTAAGTTTAAAAATGCCTATGAAGAAATCATGGACTACTTACTTTCTCTTTTAGGTATTGAGAAAGAAAGCAATCCTACATTATACTCTCAGGCTTTTTTTGCTGCAGAGACTATTCTTACTGATGCTACTGAAAGAATTGCAGCTAACAAAGAATATGCAGAAGCTATTGAGAGAGGAGATATTCCTTTTTCTAAAAAAGCAGGGCCTAAGATAGGAGCAATTAGTGCTAATGGAGTTTCTTCTTTATTGGACACAACTTTTCAAACTAAAAGATTTTCAAACACAGTATCTTTTAATCAAGGAAAAGCTATCAAAAAGTATAATGCTTTACAAACTGATCATCATATTGAGTATGTTTCTAAACTAGAAAATGCTAAAACTGGAGAACACAGTTTTACTTACAAAGTTGTAAAAGGTAGAGTCACTAAAGAAAGAGCAATACAGCAAGAAACTGCTAACAGAAATGCTGATGCCGGCTATAAAAATAAACAAGTTATCCCTGAATTAAATTTGTTTTCTTCTATAGAAGAAGAGAATCAAGGTCTTACTGAAGAAACTAAAACAGAAGTAAACCTAGATTATTATAATGGAGATGAGGCTTTGTTTACTCAAGAAGAGATGGCTCCGGAACCTGTTGAAGAAACAGAATTAGTAGATGGCAAAACAACTGAAGAGTATTTAGCCAATGAGTTTACTGCTCAGGAAAATGCTGAAATAGAGGCAATGCAAGAAGAGATTGATGGCCTCAATACTGATGTTGATTTACTCTATGAGTACATGGCCCAGCTAGATGGTATTAGACAGCCTGGTGCTGTACTTTCCACTACTGAATTTGGTGGTGCTGTTACAGTTAGGTTTACTTCTGTAGAGCAAGCTGAGCAATACTTTGAAACTAAAATACAAGAAATTGAACAAAAGCTTCTAGAAGAAGGAGATGCAGTTATTGTAAATAGCAACACTCCAACTACTGTTATTCAGCCTCATTATGATGCCTATTTAAAACAAAAAGAAGCTATGTTAGTCTATGTGACTAACTCTTTGAAAAATCTATACAATCAAAAAAGTAAATTCAAATCTAATAAGTTTGATGCTAAGATTCAAGAGTTTAGAATCTTACAAAGTAATTTAGAGTCTGATATTTTTGATTACAATGACCCTTCTCAAGACAAACTAGATTTGATAGAGAAGTTTTTTAGACAAGATGTTGCTACTGTGACAGCTCTTTTATCTAATCCTACTATTGATAACTACTTCTTAGCTAAGGATTTACTAGGGTTTATGCAGAGAATATCTGATCCTACTAAAGAAGGAGATGTTGATGCAGATTCAGGTAATACTTTCACTCCTTACAAAGGGAATAAAACCAAGTACCCTGCTGAAGTTCTAAATATGCTAGAAAATATTAGAACTGAATTAGACAAAGCTCAGATGCTTGTAAAAGATGCAGGGGAGCAAGTTCTACTTGAGTTACTAGAAAGACATGAAACTAAACTAAATAGTATTTTTGATACTACTTCTGCAGAGGAAGCAAGAGAAAAATTAAGAGAACAGCTTGATGACATTACTCAAGTAGACAAATACTTATGGGCCACAGGAGAAAACTTGTACAAGAAAAACAATGTTTTAGATGCCTTAATGAGATTAGAATATGAGATTGAAGAAAGTAAGATGCTTGCTATCCAAACTCAACTTAAGATTCAAATAGCTGCAGCAGAGGCCAAAGGTGTAGCTGCTCTAAAAGCTATGGGTAAAACCTATGAATTATTTAAGAATCCTGGAAAGTTTAAAGATACTCTTGTAGAAAGATTTTCATCTAGCTATGGGGATTTCCTAAAAGCTGTAAAGAAAAGTATTGACTCTAAGATTTATCAGGCCATTAAAAATGGAGATTGGTTAGCTGAGGTAGACTTACTGAATAAAAAGTTTAATTTACTGAACAATGATGTTGAGTTTATTGATGTTTCTAGACTTCATGAAATGGAAGATGGAAGTGGAAGATACTTGCAATATCAAATGGGAACTCCAGCAGAAGCTGCTGCTTACAAAGCTTTACTTATTTCTAAAATAGGTCAGATTGAATATGAAAATATTATTGAGACTCAAAGAAACAACTTAGATGCTTATGAGCAAGATTTGGCAAGTTACATTCAATACAAAGTTGATCAAGAACAAGTTTCAAATAGAACTCAACTAAGTCCTCAAGCTCAAAAGAATATTACTATTTTTGAAGCTAGAACTAATCCTGTAAAATTCTCTGAAAACTTTAGAACTACAGGAACAAATCAAGTAGCTTATAGTATTGGAACTCAAGCTAATGCTGCTACTGCTAAGTTGACTTACAACACTTTCATTCCTAGAAAAGAAGATTTATCAGGAAACTCAACTGGATATTTTGATCCTAAATATGATGAAATTCTTAGTAATGATGATGTATTTGCTTTGTATTCAGCTATTAGAAAAGGACTATACCAAGTAGAAGAAAACCTTAGAGGTTCAGGAGTATTTGTAAATGCCGGAGACATCCCTAGTTTTAAACAAACTATGTCAGATGTCATCTTAGATAAAGGTTGGTTAGGTGCTATGAAGCAAGGCCTACCTACTTCTATGCCAGAGGTATTAAAAATACTTAAAGCTGGAATTACTTTAAAACCTGTCAGAAGCTTTTTAGGAAGACAACTATCAGGGACTAGTTCTGAGTATGGTTCAGACCATAAAATAGAAGCTCCTACTGAAATAAGTTTTTCTAATGAAGGAGACAACAAATTAGACTTGGCTTCTGTAGTCAAAGCTTCTTTAGAGTTCTCTGCTGTTCATAAAGCAAGAGCTTTAGCCAAAGATAAAGTTAGACTTTATATGGAAGAGTCTTCCAATATTAAAGACAAGCAAGGCAATGATAGAAACAGAGAAATGGCAAGACAGAAGTTTTTCTATAATCAACTTCTATTGAATAAAAGAGGTAAAAAACAATATGTTAGTATAAGTGAAGGATTAATTTCTTTGGACAGAAAACTAACAGGAAATCCTTTTTCAAAAAGTAGAATGTTTTATAAATATTTTACTTCAGACCAAAAGAAAGTTTTTACTCAAGCTTTAAAACAATGGCATGTTTTAAAAACTAAAGGTTTTGCTACCTTAACTGATAAAGAAAAAGAAGAAAGACTTGCCTTAGAAAATACTATGGAGATGATGGGACAAGATTATTTCTTGTCAACTATCTACAAAGCTATAACTATGAAGTTGGCTATTAGTTTAAACTTAGCTTTAAACATACCGGCACAGATTCTTAACAAAACTGTAGGATTGGTTTCTGCAGTTAATAGAGATGGAAGATACTGGCCTGAAGGTAGTGTCTATGCTTGTGCTTCTTTCTTGCACAAAAAACCTATGATGAGGCATGTCAGTAAAGAGTGGGCAGAGACCTCTGATATACTTAGAAATTTTGTAGAAAGAACAGCTTTAGTAAGTGATGGTTCTACAGAATTAGAAAGATCTGAAGGAAAACTTAGAAAAAGACTTAGTGTATTCTATCCTATGGGATTAATGCAATGGGCAGAAGACTCTAACCAGACTTTGAGTATTCTTTGTAGAGCTACTGGGTACAAAATAAAAGATAAAAATGGAGTTGAATACCCTTTATTTACAGGTAAAAAATTTAATGGGTATATTATGCAAGATGGAGTTCTTGCTTTAGATCCTGAGTTTGATACTCCTGAAAATAGAGAGGCCTTATTAAACATGTCCTCTGACTCTTTTATTGATTGGAGAGAAGAGACTAAAGAAACTCTTAATGAATTAAATGGTGACTACTCTCACACAGGGGTTACCATGATTAAAGACAGTGTCTTAACTGCTCCTATGATGTTATACAAGACTTGGTTACCTAAGTATATCTCAAGTAGATGGAAAAGAAATCAAAGAAATGTAAAGACAGGCAAGAATGAAACTGGATTTATGATGGAAGCTATTACAGGAAATACCACAGGAGGAGCTGGCTTCTTACTTGGAGGTACTGCTGCTTTAGGTGCTTTAACTGCTGCTGTTCCTGCTATCCCTTTGACTATAGGAATTGGGTTGGCTATTGGAGGAATTGGAGTAAACATAGCTAGAAGCAGAGCTTCCAAAAGAAGACTGGTCCCAGACACAGATGAAATCATAGTTAGTTGGCAAAAGCAAACAATGTTTGTTTTACAGACTTTACTAAGAACTCCTGCAACTCCTATCAATATATTGGCAGGCAGAGAATTAATTAAAAGTAGTGAAAGTGCTTTAGGTTTAGATAAAACTAAACTAAATGAGCAGGCTTCTATAGCTGCTGCTAGAGATGTAGCAAGAAATCTTCAATACAGTTTAGCTATCATGGCCTTACACTTTGCAGTACAAGCTGCTTTTGGGCCTCCTGATGAAGAAAGAGAGAAGAAAGGTGAGAAAGGCACAAAGCAAAGAAAAAGATACCTAGATCAGCAAGAAAGACTAAGAGAGGAACATCCTTATTTTAACTATGCTGCTAACACTTTGGCTAGATTGTTCCAAGAAACTAATAGTTGTTTAGACCCTAGTATCTTAGCTACTACTTTTGGTAGTAAAAATACTTTAGAAGGAGCTTTTGACAAGATGGCTAAATTCCTGATTGCCTGGAGCAAACCTGAAGAGAAAGATATTTACAAAACAGGACCTCATTCCGGATTAAGTAAAAGTGACATAGCTGCTAGAAAAGCTTTCTTACCTGCTACACTGAGATTCTTTGGTGCTAATAGTTGGGAAGACCCTTTTAATGGCTGGAGAGCTGGATTTGAAAGTGCCACTGAAGAAGAATGGAACACAGAAACCATGACTAATGAAATGCTAAGAGTAACTGACTTTAAAAATCAGACTCAAGAGTGGAAAGCTGAAGTTGCAAAACAAACTCCAAAAGCCACTGAAAATATTTTAAGATCTTGGGGTTACACTACAGAAAAAGAGATACCTGTGGCTTCTTTAGACAAATTCAAGAAACTAGTAAAAGCAGAGACCATTGATTTAATAGTAGAAAATAACAGAAAAGAAGATAAAGAAGATAGAATACTAAAACCTAAAAGGTCTAAGTTTGACAAGGAACAAATGAGGAAACCTAAAAAAGATACTAAATAAAATAAAAAATAAAGTGAGGCTTTTAAGGGCCTCACTTTTAGGTATAATCAAAATGTAATTTCTGTAAAAAGTCTTCTTCTCTTTTATCTAAAGCTGTCACTAATGGTAGTGAAGTAGTGTCAAAAGTATCTGTATTAAAATACTTGGCTAACCTGAAGCACTCCTTAAGGTGAGCTTTTATCACCAGTGCTTTTTCTGACTTAGTCCTTGCTACATAACAACTCTCAATAGGAAAAAGATAGACTTTTAAAGTTTCCTCACTATCCTTGTGAATATGAATGGCACTCCTAAAGACATAAATGTTATCTTCTACAGTTTCTGTTTCATAATCAGGGAAGATTGGAAGACTTTCAATGTCCTCTTGTCTCATCTATGATTGATTCTTGTATAGGATTAGCAGTTCTTTCTTTCCAACCTGTTAACATTTTCCATTTAGCCAAAAGACTATTGGCTTTGTGAACTAAAAAAGTAGGGATATAATCTTTATTAAAAATAGTTTTAATTTCAGTTTCTACATTTTGTATTTCTCCTAGTTCATTTTCTGTGTAGCTTCTTCCTGGTTCCATCTATAATCTTAGTATTGAATAATTAACTCCTATACCAACAAAGACTTGAGGAACAAATCCGGAACCTACCCCATAAGATACTGTGGGCCCTATACCAAACCTTTTAGGTTTAGGTGGGGTAACATTAAAGGATCTTAAAGTTGAGACCTTATTGAAAGGATTATGCAATGTAACTTCAGCAAAAGGTCTAGGTTTTCCTAATCCTAAGAAACCTGTCTTTTCTTGACCAAGTACCACATCAATCTCTTCATGAAACCTCATACCTACTTGAGTACTGTCTTTAGTAGCAGTCACTTCTCCCCAAACCCATTTAGTTTTCTCAAACTTACCTGTACCCATAATTTCAAAAGTTGTTTTATAGACTGGGTCACAAGGTTTGGCAGTATCTCTTTCTACTACTGTCACTTCAGTAACATCAATTTCAGCATCAGTAGTAATAATTGTAGCACTACCTTTCTTGCCTAATTGTTTCTTGTACTTAGTAACCAAAGCTTGAAGTTCAATGACAGTAGAGTCTGCTGTGTTCCACTTTGTAAAGTAATCAGCACTCTGATATTCTAGAAGAGTAATGTTAGCTTTAAAATTGCCTTCCTTATCTCTCCAAGTAACCAAACTGTCTCCTAAAGCTTTGTTCATAGTTTCAACTTCAGCTAACTTAGCTTTAGCTTCACAACCTGTCCACATTGCCAAAATTGCAACTATTATAAGAATTACAATTAGTATTTTTTTGACTGTTTTCCAAGTTTCTTGGTACTCTATTTTATCTATTTGATTCATAGTAATTTAGATTTAAAATTGCAAGAATTGCAAGTTTTGCAACTCTTGCAAGTTAGTAATTATTTTTCTAATTCAACTCTTTCAGCATCTAGATCTCTATTTTGAGCAGCTTCTTCAGTGAATTTTTCCGGGTATCTTACTTTCAACTTGTTAATGTTGTTTGTAAGTAATTGGAAGAAATCCAATTCATACCATTCTGCAATATTGGCTAGCATAGCTAATTGTACAATAGGGGCACTAAAGATGTTATTAGTTGGCCCACAATAAGCTTGTAATAAAGGATGCATCAAAGCTTCTGCTTTTAATCCTACAGACAAATCTTTTTGAGTAAACATCTCAGTGTCTAATAATTGCTTTATTTCAGCCTTAACTGTGTCAAAGTCATCATCTAAAGGTATTTGATGAAATCTGCATTTGTTTACAATGTACCAAGCAATGTCTGCTAACTCTTCTCCAAGGTTAACTACATCAAAAGGCTTGTTGTAAGCTAGATTTTTCTTGTAGATGTCAAGGACTTCTCCAATTTCAGTAATAACACCAAGATTCATGTGTCTTTCATTTTCATGTTCTCCTGGTAAGCTTGGGCAAGTTCTGCTTGCCAGACCCTGATATTCAAGGATAGTTTGAATTTTACTCATTTTAATAAGTTTTTTAAAATTAATATCATATTCATCAAATAAAGGCCAATGTATAAAAGATACTTTTGACCCATCTTCTAGAGTTTTAGTTATAAACTCTGCTTTCATTATTTATCTTCTCTAAATCCTACACATACAGGGAATCTTGGAAGACCTCCATCAGTGTATTCAAAGAATCTAATCTCTGCTTTTTTACCAATGTAGTTTTCCTTGTTGATAAGAATTTCTTCTCTATCAGCATGACTAAATTTCATACCACAAGTAAAAGTAACTCCTTGAGGAGTAACACATTCAACTACACCTTGCTCAGGTCTAGACTCTGAAGGCCATACTTCATTAACTGTGTAAACTTCATCTAAGAAATCTTTGTATTTAAGTAATTGAGAACTTCTTTTGTTTACAGCATACCCTTCTTCAGAGTGTCTTATCATAGTGCCTTCATATCCTTGAGATACAAATGTCCCATGATAATAAGCTATATCTAACTCAGTATTAGCTATATAAGTAGGAACTAGTTCAATATTGTGATTAGGATTTTCTACTAAATATTCTTGAAGTTTTTGATATCTTAAACTAAAAGGAGCATCCATAACCATATCATAAACATGATACTTAACTTGTTCTGTAAGATGAGGTCTGTACTTCTTGATAAGTTTCATATTCTCTTGAAATGAAATCCCATGGGCATATAACTCTCCATCTAAAATGGCATCATCAAGGTCTGCTAACACTATATGACCAAGAGTATCTATAGATTTTCCTGTTCTTGACATAAAACCATCATCTTCAGTCCCTAAAGACCTCATACCATCTAGCTTAGGTTGTACATAACAAGGATATGTAACTTTCTTCATTTCCTTCTTAAAGTCTTTGGCTAACATAGGCAGTAAAAAATCCTTACCACCTTTTTCCTGAGCTTCTTCAATAGAGTTAAAATACCCTAATCTCATCTTCTCAGTAATCTTAGAATTGGCTTCTAAGACAGCTTGTTCTGCTGGAGTAGTACCATTAGCTTTTCCAACATTTTTGGCCTCACAAGCACTTCTGTTGTAGACAGGACTATTAGTCCCAACTACACCAGATTCTTGCACTACCATATTACCTTCAGTAGAAATAGATAAATATCTTATCTTACCACTACTATCTTTTTTATAAATTCTTTGTTCCAATTAATCTTTTTTTAATAAGTTATACACTTGTTCAAATGTAATATTATCAAGACATCTGTCTATAAATTGCATTTGACCCTCTAAGGTAATTAGATACCAACCTCCTTGAGACTTTACTATGGCATCTCTAAGACAATTAAAGAAGCAGAAGGAAGTAAGTCTCCTTGTGCTTCTTATTGTGTCTGTGGGTCTAATATTATGAGGTTTGTCATAAACCCAAATCTTAGTTTCCACTACTCTACACCAATGATGTCAAGGTAGTGAACAATAGTCAAAGCAGTGATTGGGTCTTTTTGGTCTTTAGGAGAAGTTACATTCATCCCATTAAAAGTTACATGATTTTGAAAGATAGGTGCTTTACCCACTTCTATTCCATGTGCTTCAGGAACCATAGGCCCAATTTCTTTGATTTCAAAGGTAGTTATATACCCCTCTTTTTCACTCTTGCCTGGCAAGATTACAAAACTTTTCTTTTTAGTGTCTGTTTGTTGCACTAATACATATTCTCCTGCTACTTTCATAGGATTTTAAATTTAATTGTTTACAAATATAAAGAAAAAGATTTAATTACTTTCTCTTTTATTAATACAAGATTCACATTGTAAAGGTAAACTTAACTCAACTTTTAAAACATAAATAATATTTTTACAACTTGAGTTAATGCACTCTTTTGGTTTTAATCTAAACTTTCCCATTTGGTAAATAGATTGCTAAAATTTCTTTACAAGCTTTACCATAATCAAAAGGTAAAAGTTTAGACTCTGCAACAAACTCTATTAAAATAGCAGGTTGTGCACTATTTTCAGACTCTTCTACAGTTAATGTAAAAGGATACCCTACACTTTTGTGTGTATAAATCCCTTTATAAAAAATGTGTTTTGCAAAAGGATGTCTATCTAATTGTACTTGTGTCATAATGGTTTCTTTTCTTTAGGTACTAAGTTTAAACTTCTACTTCTATCATCCCATTTTAATAGGATTTCCTTAATCATTTCTCTAACCTGATTTAACTCCTGAATTTCTTCAGGAGTCAAACCTTGGCTAGGAAAGTTAGATCCCATTAGTCTATATTTAGACCAATTACGGACCTTAGCTAATCTGGCTAAGTCACTCATCTATACCTACTAAATTACAAATATCATTGTAAGCTAGCTGAACTTCATGAGGTTCTGAGCCACTATCTGAGACTTCATCTTGACATAAGGATATAAATCCCCATATCTCATCTCTGTGCTTAGGGTGATCTTTTGCAATACCCTTTGCCCATTGCACTAATTGATCTAAACTAGTCATTTTCTTGAGCTGAGTCTATAACATTAAACATGCCTGTAATAATCTTGTCTTTGTCTTCAAATTTGTAAAACTCTCCAAAATCAGTATCATCTAACCCTCTATCAATAGCTGCTCTATCTCTAGAACTAATTGGAGGGCATTGAATTTGCTTTTGGGTTTTATTAGTTTTATCATATTCATTCATAAAACAATCTACAGTAAGGCTTCCTATTTTAAGTTGCTGATTCATATCCTAGTTTTTAGGTGGAAATAAATCAGTGATGTGTAAGCCTAAAGCTTCAGAGATATGCTCTAAAGAACTAAGAATAGGATTAGTATCAGAAGTTTCTATCTGACTGATACTTGAAGCAGAAACTTTTCCATTAGTCAAATTAGAAAGAGCATTTTGAGTTAAACCTCTAGCTGTTCTAGTTTGAGAAATTACCATCCCCACATATTCAGAAAGACAAACTTCCTTCTCTTCAAAAGTAGTTACTACTACAGGAGTCTTAATAATGTACCCCCTACCTCTCTTTTCTACTGAAGGTTCTAAAGTCTCAGTTATTTGAACTTCACTTACAGTGACTTCCAAAACTTCTTCTTTAACTTCTTCAATAGGTTTTTCTTTCCAAGCATACATATATAAACTATAAGTGTCTTCTCCAGGGCCAAATTTGTTCTGGTATGGACCTGCAGTAAACTTGGGTTTTAAAAGCTCTTCTACACTGTAGATTGAGACCTGACCAGGATAGTCAGCACAAGTTACTCTGATTGGACAATTATGAATTTTGATAGCTGTTTCTACAAAAGTGTTGGATAATGCTATCACCCCTTCCTTAGAAGTGGTACAATGTTTCTCTAAAAATTCTAATTTCTGCATGTTATATTATGTTTATAAATTATTAATTCTCTCTTTGATACTTGCTTCACATAAGATTAGGTAGTTTATCAGGTCACCTATCTTTTCATTTACTACTTCCTGTTCAGGAAGCCTCCCTTGTTCTATATCATTAATTATGTCTAAGAATGATACATAATGCTTAGCAGCAAAACCCCAAAGAGCTTTCTCTTCAGTAGTGTTTTGTACTCTAGCAGCAACTCTAAAATTGTGCAAAGGGTCATTGTTTCTTCTATATTCCTTACCTTTTTCTACAAGAGTCTCTTTAACTTTAATGCATCTCTGTAATACAAGAGCATCAAACTGAGTCTCAGTCATCTTAGTGTAAGTCACTGATTTAGGCTTTTCTTCCATACCAAATATCTTGAAGTTTAACAATTAACTTTTGCCACCATCTTAGAACAGTTTTTCCAGGAGCTTTATAAGAAGGTTTTTGAGGTCCTTCTGGGGTAAATTCTACACAAAGAGCTTCTCTAACCCATTTTTCAGGCTTAAATTGCTCACTTCCATAGTTTTCCCATCTAAGTAAAAGATAGATGTTTTTACCTCTCTTTTCAACAGCCATGACCCTAGCAGGGGCAGAGTTGTTTTTGTAGAGAACATAGACTTTTTCTTCAGTAAGGCTGTTCTTTCTTCTTTTAGAATTCAACATACTCTACATTTTGTGATTGCAACTCTTTAATTAAAAGGTCATCATCTTCACTTCTTAAAGGGTCTTCTTCTAAAATGGCTTCTAAATTGTAAGCTCTCTCCTCATCTTGAGGATTGACCATAGAAGGGTTGATGTTTTTTCTTATCCAAGACTTAAGTGAAGCACTAAAGTCAGGGTGATAAGCTGTAATAATTAATGTGTGTGCCATCTGATTAAAATTAATGAAAGCTAAGGGGGACTAATCCCCCAAAGGCTTCCAAGTGTTAAAAAATTCTTCCTCCTCATTAGGGGGAAGGTCATACTCCCAAGACCCTTGTAAAAAGTCTTGTTCTTCTAACTGGACATTAAATGTTTCTTTGACTAAGATCTTCAACTGATTTTTAGCATATAGTGTTTTACACAGTACATGCCTTGCAGCAGCTTTATTCTCATCTCCAAAGAAAGTATTAATCTCATTTTTGGTGTACATTAGACTATACTTACCTAGCAAAAACTTGTCATAAGCATCAGCTAATTCAGGTGGGAATGCCAATACTATCATCTGTTTTCTGCTATTATTCTCAAGAATTGAGTCATAAGCATAATCTGTAACATAATATTCTTGATGCTTTATCCAATCCATAAAGTTTTGGAATAAATCAGGTCTCACAAGCTTGTCTACAAGAATAAAAATATTCTTTTGACCTTCTAAATGAGTACCTTCTAACAAAGAATCATGTATACCAAAGGCTAATTTAAAGACCAAGTTTAGCTTGGTCTTCAAAGTAGGCCCATAAAAATTTAGAGCAGGAACTAAGTACTTAACGGTTCTGTTTACATACAACTTACCTAACTCAATTTCCATCCCTATTTTTACAACTCTAGACAATACCATCCCATGATACTAATAATGGGGTTAAACCTGCTTCTTGAATCTTTCTTTCTTCATTAAAACCATTCTCTGAATGATAAATATAAAGGTCTAAGAGTTGTTCAAAACCTAGAATCTGATGTTGAATGATAGCACTTGCCATACCATCTCCATTAAACATATCTGTTTCATGTAAAGATATAGCTCTTCTACCAAATCTACCCATTTCAAGTAGACTCTTATCAACAATATAGACTAAAGGCTTTCCTTGATATGAAGTAGATTCTACTACAAATTGGAAAGGTTTTACCACATCAGAACCATCAGGAACTGCAAAGTGTGAGTGTAATGCTAGGGTGTACCAAGCAGCTTGAATATCATATCTTCTGGCTTTAATGCTACTAGGGAAATAAAAAGTATTTCCATTCATAGTCTTCAAGTCAATTCCTGTGATAGAAAGAATTTTTCCTTCAATATCTCTTTCTACAATAACCATGTCTAACAACCCTTTACATTGTACTCCTCTGTACTCAAAGTAAATAGGAAACTGGTAATAAATTGTTATGTGTGGTAATGCTTCAAAAAACACTCTATCAAAGAATGCTGAGGTTCTAGGATTACTGCATAAAGATATTACAATACTTGCAATAGTTTCTGCTTGTGTTTTGCTGATAACCCTTTTCCCAAAGGCCTTGCATAAATCCATGAAATACTCAGTTCCAGGTTCAATGATGTTCTTTAACTTGGCATCTGCTCCCCATCTAGGTTGCCACTCTGCTCTATCACAGGCATCTAGAATATATGAAGGGTGATCTTTCAAATCACCTACAAAATCTATAAAAGAAGTTACAGGTAAAGGCTCATCTTGTCCCTGTATTACTTCTAAATGCTCTGCATAGTCCTGCAATAAATCTTGATGAACTGACTGCAAGATTCCTATCACAGTTTCAGAAGGAAGTTTCTCCACTCCTGAAATGTAATACTCTGCCTCAAAGGCTTCTCTTGAATTAGTTAATATACAATCTACTGCAGAACCTATAACAAAATGCTCTGCTGAGGAGTCTTCTACTTTATGAAAGGACCCTAAGTCCCCCAATAATCTTTTTAATTTTGACTGACCTAATGCACTAGATTCATAATACTCTAGTACTTCTTCCTTTGTGGCTACTATTACTGACATGCTACATACTGTTTTAAGATTACTTCTTGTTTAAAGTGGTCAAGTGTCATGCCTACAACTGTTTTGAAATCAGAGTTCAAGTCAAACTTGAAGTCCTTCATCATAGAATACTCTAGATCAGGACTTTTACTTCTGAATACATCAAACTGTATTAAGGACATATACACCATTTCCATGTCCGGAGTCCTTTTAACTCCAGGCTTACCTTGTTTGTAATGAAACAATATACAAGGTCTTTTTGTAACTTCATCTTCAGGGGGAAACATAGCAGTAATGGATGTTGCCATCATAAATAATTCCTTACCAGGATTCATATTCTTTTGGACACCAGCCTTAATCTGCACATTGAAAGGTATATACAACAAATCAATCTTTGCATTGTCATGTTTTTTACTTCCAAATCTAGCAGTTTCACAGAAAACAAAGCCTAATTCTCTAAAGAACTTGGCATAATGTCTCTCTGCAGAACTACCCTTTCTTTTGTTTGTGGCTCCTAATCCCATATAAGATTTTTAAGGTTATAACTAAAAAACTTACATACCTTTGGGAACTATTCTGTGTCATCTATAAGCTCTATAGGACTTGTATTATATCCTACTCTTCTTGCACTTCTCCAAGTAACCTCTCCTACTTGAACTGTAGTCTCATCAGCAGTATAACCTACAGCATGATTAGCATGTGTAAGGCCTTCTGCTGTACTAACAAGATTCATATAAGATTGCATTTGCATATTGTACTCATTTTGGAGAGGTCTCATTCTTTCTACTAAAGAGTCTACAGGATGAGGTCTTCTTTCAGTGATAGTTACTTCACTAGAAACAGGGTCCATAGCTACAAGATAAGGTGATTCTGTATGGGCAAAATCACTCCAAGTTGCAGCTTCTCTTTCCATCTCTTCTCTTTCTGCCTGATCTTCATCATGGTAGTTAGTCTCAAAGATTGGTAAAAGTTCAACAGGTTCAGAGTCAAATAGTAGAGCTTCTTCTTCTACAGATAGTTCATGGTCTTGAATAGATTCAGGTACTTCTAACTCCTCAAACACAAAAGAGTCCTCTTCTTCTATGTGTAGGAATGTGGGCAGTACCCTATTCATGTACTCCTCTAATTGGCTAACAGAGTTAGCTTTAGGGATTTCAAAAATGTTTGCAAAGGTATTCTTTTCAATTTCTGATGAGGTAATCACTCTTACCTCTATACCTTTTTGATAGCAAGACAATAATAATTCTTTTTGAAACCTTCTGTTTAAAGGAGCAAGATTGGGGTCAGTAAAGAAAGATGTGGAATAAAACAAAACAAAATTTTTATTGTCAACAGGGTTGACTTCTGACCCATATCTCAGCTCAGAGAACTTTCTGATGTCTGGGTCTTGATAAGCTTGTCTAGACATGCCTAACACCATAAGAGGAATCCCTTCCTCAGTGTACATTGCACCTTTCAAGAAGTAATAGAACTTACCACCTATAGTAATTTTTCTTGGGGCAATAGCCATTTCTAAAGCATCCTTTATGTGCTTTAAAGTATTAGGTTTTCTAATAGAGCCCTTTTCAAAAGAAGGTCTCTGATAAAATTGAACCCCACCATCCTGATAATGAGTATGAAAAGCATAGATAGGAATGTAGGCATTAGCTGCTAATACAGTAATTTTAAAAGGATCATTGGTCAAGCTTCCTAGTGTGGAGACAATTATTCTCACAGTTCAGAAGCTGAATAGTTCATAGGAACTACAAATTCATAGTAGAAAGGGACTTCTCTGATAGTTTCTCCACTATAAATGTTGGCAATATGGTTAGTAAAATAAGAAGTCATAAGAGTTCCTATCATTGCTGCAGTATGAGAGCTTTGTTTCATAGTACAAGGAGCTTCCTCCACTACTGAATCATGAAACAAATGGTCTTTTTCATACCTGTCAGCATTCTCTGGAGTAACACAGAATATCTGTAGTTGCTCTATCTCTAGTCTACCATCTATAAAGATTGGAATTACCCCTGGTGGAGCTGTGCTCCAGGACTTCTTCCAGACATGAAACAATGCATTTCTTGCTTCCATATTGTCAAAAGCTGAAAACATAAAGTGATGTGTCATTGTATTCATATCAATTCTTTCATTGAATGTAGATAAAGGAATATTACAAAAAGCTGCTACAACTCTTGCTACTGCTGTTACTTTAGGTTGACCTAAGTCTTGTTGCATAAATAATTGACCACCTAGATTGTGATCCTCTACAGTATCAAAGTCATAGAGATTAACTCTAAAACCTATCTTGGTTAAGAAATAACATAACCAAGAACCAATACCACCTGCACCACCTACCATGCACACTTCATTGTTTCTAGGAAACCATGGTGCATCTTTAAATCTAGACTGCTGGGTTGTGTCTCTTGTCTGTCTCATTTTCCATAAATTTAAAAATCATTGCATCAATAGTTTTAACAGATAACCCTATCTCTGGATAAAGTAACTGCAAGTCTTTAAGCACATCAATGACCTCATAAGTCTTCTCAATAAAGTCTCTACTGTTTGAATTAGGGAAATGCTGATTAAAAGTTGTAGCATAATCATTAATCACAGACTTAGCAAGTTCTGCAGGAGTCAAATTAAAGTCAGCTACTACATCTAAAACATCTTCTAAAGTCTCAAAATCATCTATTGGACCATTAGTAAAATCAAATAAAGACTTACAAAAGTCATAGATTGCCTTTTCTTCTAGGTCCTCTTCTTCTAGGTCATCAATAAGATTAGAAGGAACATCCCAATCATCAAAGAGATTTTTTTGCTCTTTTTGATGATTCTGTTGAAAGCTTTTGTTCCAGCTTTCCATTTCCCTCTCTTCTTGGGATTTGTAGAATTGCCTGGGATTGCTTTTATTAGGATTACTACTAGGAGTTCTCTGCCATCCTGAACTTTTTGCAGGCAAGTTAGAAGGGTACTCAACTTTCTTTACAGGTTTAGGCTCCATGATTTTTGCTACTTGAACTGAGAATTGGTCTGTAACTAGAATTGTGCTTTCAGGAGCATCAATATCACAGTCATAGATAAATAACTTCTTAGTGTTAACTTCAAAGTCTTGTTTCTCAATAACATAATTATGGCCTTCAGCATTTTTAGCTGTATAAGGAACCTGTTTAATATCCTTCTTAGCTTCTCCAATGAAAGCAACTTTGGCAATAAAGTCCATGTAGTTGTTTACAATAAAAGAAAGATAGAAGTTATGTGCCGGAGCATTGTCATTAAGCTCTGCCATATCTGTACCTGAGAAGAAAACACTCATTACATTGTGGCTGTGAATATGACCTAATTTCCAAGTACATCTTTCTTCAAAATCTTCTTCAATGAAGTCAATAAATCTATCATCAAGATGGTATTCAGTATAAGCTGAACTACCCATATCTAAAGGAAGTATTGTCTTTAAAGTGATTTTGAATGTGCCAGGTTTTTCAATACTACCCTCTGTAGTATAAAATAGAGCACCTGACCACTCTACTTTTGGTATGTTTTTACATAGATACTGAATCTGATGTAACACTTCTATTGGCATTACTAAGGGAATGGTAGATTTTAATTCCACTTTTGGTAACTGCCTTGCTATAGATTCTTGACTCAAGTTGGCTAAGGACATCTTTTAAAAAATTAGGATAAACAATAAGGTTTTCTAAAGGGACAATAGGTTGATTTCTTGTGTCCTCTTTAATTAATTTGGCAAACACTTTCTTGCCTCTGAAAATAGTGTATTCTGTATGAGCAGTAACATCAAAATCTTTTTCAGATTGTTGATCAGCTTTCATTTGAAGAAATTCAGCAAAAGTATTAGGTACTTTAGAAACTAAAATAGTTTTGTATTTATCAAAAGTAAAACATTGTAGTACTAGAGTTTTTACAAACTCATCAGCTTTTTCATTAGGTCTAATCCTGTACAATCCTCTTTCAACATAGAAATCTAAGTTTAAGGGAATTTTATCAGTTTGGATTCTTTTGACAACAGTGTTGACATAGTTTTGGTTTGCAGAAGTAACTCTGTCATTAAGAGCATTTTTAATGTCTCTTATCTTTCTATAAGGAACACCCTCTAAAGATTCCCAAGTAACCATAGAATCAACACAGAAAAGATACAATTCATATCTATCCCAGTCCATTTCTACTTCAAACTCAGCTATCATTCTACTTACATCAGTATCTCCACCTACACAAAAAGTTGTAACATAGAAAGGTTGTGTTTGCCAGGAACTATGGCCAGGTAAATGACTTTGCTGATAAGAAGCAGCCACTTCTAGTTTAGTCTTACTAAATCTACCACCCATAGGATGTTTAGTGTAGATATGTCCTCCATTATTAGGGTTATAAGCTACTTGATGAACTATTACTAAATCTTTGATTGTGTGTAAATCTCCATTACTATTTGTAATGGTAAACTGTGGATAAAGAACTTTAAAGTAAGGATAGAAACCAGATCCATCATAAATAAAACCTAAATCATACAAGTTTTTGTACTTAGCATTAAACAAATCTAATAGCTTGTAAAACTCATTGATAGCTTTTTGATTAGGATTGTTTTGTCTTTCAAAATGTAGTCTGCCTTTGTCAAATAGAAACTGTAAAAAGTCTTTGTCTTTATGCGTGTTCATTAGCATAGCATTATGAACTATTTTACTAAGTCCATCATAAGTTGCTAGTGGATTATCAATTATATTCATAACTTGAAAATTAAAGGGCTTATATTACCTAAGCCCTTTGTTAATACTATCTGTAACCTGCAGACATTTCTCTAGCTTCTCTAGCTATAGCTTCTTCTTCAGTTTCTTCTCTTTCTGAAGTATCAGCAGAAACATTTGCAATAGCAATTTCATCAGAAAGTCTATGTAAATGTTTTACAACTTTATCATAGGCATCATAGCCATGTAAAGGAGCTACTATTCTTAAAGCTTCTTCCACTCTTCCAGCATCTGAAACAGGTACATTACTAAAGGTAGTTTCAGCAACAGGAGTTTTCTCAGCTTTTGGAGTTACAGCACAAGCTTTTGGAGCTTTTTCTTTAACTGGAGTTGGAGCTGGAGCTGCAGTAGTAGATGCAGTAGCACCATTACAATACTTAGCTACCAAATCCTGTACTACAGGAGTTGATAACTGAGTCATGTTTTTACCATCAATAACAAACTTAGACTTGTCACCAGGGTGATCAGCTAAGTGAGCCTTAATGATACCAAAACACTCTTTTCTATCAGGAGCACCTGACTTAGTTTGTTTTGGTCTCAAGAACAATCTGAAGTTTCCTTCAGGTAATACTGCTAAGTCATTAACAAGGTCTGTCTTGTTGATATTCTCAGCAGCTAATAATGAACTCAACTCAAAACCTTCTCTTTTAACCAAGGGTTGTAATTCTCCCCAAGTTTTAGCAGCAGTTGTGATTTTCTTCATTTGGCCACCTCTAGTGGCATAAATTGTTACTTCTCTTTCAGTAGTAACCGGAGCTTGTACTTCACTCATAATTTTTCTAGATTAAATTACCAATTAATTGTTTCCCTGCCTAATCTCTTTAGGAGGATGTTTACATGTTCAGTATTGACAAACTTGCCTTTGAACACATAATTGTAATCTACATTGATAGGAATTTGATGAATAGTGCTATCATCATATCTCAGCACATTAAATATAGATTTGACAGGTAGATTAGCTGCAAATTTTTGTGCTTCTGTGGTAGGTAATAGCCAGAGAGTAGGATTACTCCTGGCTATATAATACACTACCTTTTTAATGAAGGGTTCCCAATACTCTGTGTGGTCCACATCTACACCTGATGTTAAAGAAACAGGTAGCCAGAACAAGCCTTGCTTTTCTAGTTCCCTAACATTTGGGTGTTTCCATGAGCCAATAACTACTATTTTAATAGCTGACATAGGCATAGAAAAAACCCTGAAAACTTTATCAGCTTCAGGGTAGTATTTTTCTTTTGGTAAAACTTCATTTTTAAAGTAAAGGAAAGCATCTGTATTGAATTCATTCAAGAGAGGTTTCCAAGAATAATGAATATGTTTAAAATTCATCCTGTAAATGTTTTAAGAAATTGCTTAAAATAGGCTGTATCTTTAGCTATACAGTCAGAAGGATCTTTAATTCCAAAGTCTAAACCCCTTTCAGATAACCATAGGTTTTTTGCTTTACCTGGAAACATAGTATTGATGTGATTTTTGACTTTTTCAGAGGCTATGATACCAGGTTGATCATTATCAAACCATACAATGACATTAACAAAATGTTTAACCAACTGATTTAAAATTAGGTCATTGGGTATCATACCCTCATTCTGAAACCAAACTACATTTTTACCATGATTCTTCAGTACTCTATAATCCTTATAACCTTTGGTAATTATAAGTTCACTACCATAACTCAGTAGAGAATTGATGCCACCTACATCATTCTGTGAGCAATTAGTAATAAACCTTCTCTTACCTTCTCTCATAGGGAAATAGATTTTCTTCTTTGAGTCAGGAAAATCAGTGTAACTGTATGCAATATCTCTGCATTCAATAGCATGACTCCCTGTCTTAGTATTCAAAGCATATAGTCTATGGATAGGAAATACTTTGTCCTCAATTAGATTCTTTTTGGATATACCATACTGTGACCAGAATTGCCCATCTTGGGCATTAAATGGTCTTGCTTCTATTAGGAGTTTGACTTTCTTTTTGGCTTCTTTTTGAACCTCTTTCTTAGCTTCTATTGGCCTTAACTCTTCTTTGCCTCTGATTAGAGAATTAAAGATAAATTCTAAAGTTAGATAGAAATTAGGAAATTTAAAGTAGTCTTGTACTATGTTAAAGCAATCACTGTGGGTTCTATTGTTACCAAAGTCCACAAAGTATAGCACTCCATTATCATGTAAACTAAACCAACAGCCAGCAACATCATCATTCCTTAAAGGAGAAACAACATAATCAAATTCAACAGGTTTATACTTGAACACTAATTCAAAAATATCTTCCTGAGTAACCAATGACAAGATGCTCTCTTTACTTATAAATCCTCTTCTATCAAGTTTATCTGAATTGTATTGAAATAAGCTCATAAGAAGAGGATTTAGTTAGATTAGATTAAGACCAAGCACCAGCAGGAGCTGCACCCATAGCTCCCATAGGAGATGCTGCAGCAGGACCACCCATTACTTGTTGAGTGCCTTTGTGAGAAGACATGAAGTTAGCATCTCTTTCAAAAGGATGCTTTTGACCATTAGAATTAACATAAGTTAATTTGCCATCTTCTGCTCTTTGCTCAACAAATACTCCAGGTTGAGCAGGTACAATAAAGTAACCACCCTTCATGTTTTTTGGTAAAGTTGGATAAGTCTTATCTTGCAAAGACCCATCTTGTTTCTTACCAAAATTCCATTGGAATTCAAGGAACAAATCTAGTGGTTTTTTGTCATACCCAATAGGCAACAAAGAACAAATTCTAGTTGCATAGTCAGCAAAGCTAACTGGAGGGGTTGCAAATGCTGCTCTTAGAGCTTCTTCTGTAACTCCTACTGCTTTCAAGTAATGAGTTACTGTAGCATTTTGTTGAACAATAAGAGTATTAAACCCTGCAATGTATTCAGCAGATGCTTTGTCAGCAATCTCTACATTGTTTTTGTCAACTACTCTGTCTACAGGGTTGATCCACTCTTTATAAGCTCTCTCTCCCACTGTGATTTCTAACTCAATAGCTTCTCTTGCAGGTTGCCCTTCTTTAGCTACATTGCTGTTGTAAGCAAATTTAGTTAAAGTAGCAACACCAAAGTTACCACCAAATTTAGCACCACTCTTGGTTTTTAATGATTCATCTGAATCTGATACAAATCCGTACCCTTGTAATTGTGACATATCAGTCTTTTTTAATGATTAAACAATTCTTATCTCCAAGTTTCTTCTACTGCTTCAGTAGCTACAGGAGCTTCCTCTTCAGCTTGAGTTCCCATTTCTTCTTGGTTCTCAAAAGCTTGATTAGCTTCTGGTCCAGGAACATGAGCTACTTCTTCTACTGTTTCAGTAGTAGTTTCAGCTACAGGAGCATCTTCTTCATCATCTACAAGCTCAACACCAGTGTATTGTTTCTTAGCTTTAAGATTTTTCAATTTTGGACTACTCCAAACCATTCTCTGCATTTCTGCTTGAGTTTTGCCATAGTGTTCAGCAATTTCTTTTCTGCTTTTCCCTTGGTCTAAAAGACTTTTCACTTCACTGATAGTGATTCTTAATGGAGCTTCTTGCTCAGTTGTATTTGACATATTATATCAATTTAGAAATTAATTATTGTACCCTTTTTGTTGTTCTACCCAATCCTGTTTCAACTGTCTTTCTTCTTCAGTTTCATTAGAACATCTTGGGCAGAGACTCTCAGTAGGCTGACTGCTTCTTAACAAAGCAATAGCCATTATTCCTAATAAAGCACCAACAACAATGCCTATTAGAAGTACTATAAACCAAGGTAAACTAGCCATAGTACTCAGCAATTTTATTAACTACATAACCTAAGTCATTAGGAATAAACTGCTTATCAAACATTCCAATAGGAGATTTGGCTGATGAATACATTTCATTCTCATTAGTCAAGAACTCTTTAACAGCTTTCTTGTCAGTAGCATCATATCTACTAATACCAATAAGAGTAACATCAACTTTACCCTCTACAGTTAAGTACTCATCTACCATCTTACCTGTAGATTTGTACTTCATATAGATTCTACCATCAGGACCTGGAACACTGTCACCATGAGCTAAGATGATTACATTTTTACCTGCAGCATCTAGTTTTTCTATGGCATCAAATATTCTACCCATCATAAAACCAATTTGCTTAGGAGCATCCCAACCCTTAGCCAAAGCATTAGCCATGTACCAATTCTGCATTACATAGTTGCTATCATCCCACACAATATTCTTGTGAGGAGTAGACACTAATGCTAAAAAGATTTCAGCTATTGCTTTTGCATCATCAGTAATAACTCTTCTGCCTGATTTTATGTCTCCAGGTGCACATATTGGATATGCAGCACCACTTCCTTTGAATGGAAGAGGCTTAGAAGTTACTGAGATAAGGAAAGTCTCTTCAGGCTTTAATCCTATGATACCTAATTCAGGTATCTGTCCTATACTGGTGGACTTACCAAAGCCACTAGGGGCAAGCACTAAAATTTTAGCCATTTTTGTTTTAAATTGTTAAAGGTTCAAATTTCTTCACATCACCATACATGTTGACTCTAAAGTGTTGAGGACAAACACAATGTCTAGATTCTACAAGATGGACAGTTCTCATAAAAGGGTATAAAAGTGACTTGTCAGGTCTCCTTATTGTCTTACCAAAATGCTTAGTCAAGTTAAACTTGTCATCATTAGGGTTAAACATAGTAAAGATGTAATTGCTATCCTCACTTAAATTCCCAGTTTCTTTGATGTCATCAGACTGTGGAAACAGTCTGTCATCATCAAATTGTCTTCTTCCAATATCACTAAGTGCCCTATTAAGGTGGATAATGTGCACAAAAGTGAAATTACAAGTGTTCCTAAATTCTACAGCATACTCTGAGAATTTATCTACAGTTTCTTTCATTTTGAAACCTCTCTCAGGAAGTAGCTTTCTCAAATGGTCAGTAATAATGATAACATACTTCTTAGGATTATGGGGTTTATACCCAATCATCCTTGTAAAGGTCTGTTCATTTTTTACTGTTTGTTTATAGATAAACTCACCATTCTCCTTAGCATACTCTAAGAGATAGTTTCTAACTCCAGTTGGGTTGTCCTTGATTTCCAAGAACTTAATTAACCCTTTAGAAACTTTTTCTCCTTTCTCATTGTACTCACCAAAGAGAGGTATTATTCTAGTCTTGTAAACAGTCTTGATCTTCTCAATAATGTCTTCAGGTACTCTAATAATTTCTTTGGGAGCATCAGGAATTTCAGTATCAAATTCTAATTCTCCCTTGAGAAAAGCAGAAGATAAATATACGAAATTATTTCCTTTGTAGAGCTTTCCAGAGGGTAAAAATATCTGATAAATTGCAAAATCTGTGTTCAGAAAATGAGCAACAAAATCAAACTCTTTACTTACTCGATCAATCTCATAAGAGTTGTAGATAAACTCCAAATCTATTAGCTGACTATTAAGGTTTTCATACTCTTGATTTAGAGTATCTCTAACACTAAGGTCAGTTGTAGCTTGTAGTTTAGTACTAAGTGCTTCCATAGAAGCTCTAGTTTTAGCATTATGGTTTAATACATAAAGGGCAGGTTCTATACAAAAACCTACATCTACTAAAGTTGACTTCCCTCCTTTTGGGGCAGCTCCAACAGTGTAAATTCTTCCTCTTTGGATTCCATTAATTGCCTGTGAGATAGTCTTCAAACCTTCCCCCATAGGAAGGCCTTTATTACTACCTTTTTGACCAGCTTTAAATGCAATTTCAAAATTCATTATTGCATTCTTGAAGTTATATCCTCAGTGTTGTTAGAAGAGGTATCAGAGATTGCTTCTCTGTACTTCTCTACCCAACCCAATAAGGATGAAGTTCTGTCTCTACCAACTCCTTTACTAATAAAGTAATGAGAGCTGATAAGGTATTCAGCACTACTTAAAGTTTTAAAATATAAACTAGTAGCTTCAATTACCTCCTCTTTTCTAACATCAGGATTGTCAGCAAAGAATGCTTTCATTCTTGTAATGACATCCTTATCCGGAGCTTTTCTTTTGTTGTTTATTCTCTTAAATTCAGCATTCCATTCTATAACCCAATGCCATTTATCATGGATTTCTTCCTCAACAAATAAAGGAATGTGCCATACAACTTCTCTTGTATTACTAATACCCAAGATGTTAGTCACATTCATTCTTTGTACTAGGAGTGGTGGTGTATAAGAAGGTCTACAATTAAAGAATATAGACAAAAGATAAGCTACACCATCAGCTACAGGAATATTAAACTGCTGTAGAACTGATGTAATTTGGGGATTTATCTTCATGTTTTTTCTTTTTTTAAAGATTGTACAAATTCAGTAATTTCTTTTACTTCTTCAAGTTTGAAACTCTGATTAAAGGTCTGCAAGATCATAACTCTATCCACAGTGCATATAGCACTGGGATTAGTTATATCTTTTACATCTTCCTTAGCAACTTGCTTGATTTTTCCTTTGCCAAGATACTTGTAGAAAGCTATTATACTCATAACACTTCAAAATAATGCCAAACATAAGGGCCTTGTTGAACAGAGCCTACATAAATATGTTCAGTTTTTGTTGAATCAAATTTTTGACCTGTTGCTATTTTTCTAATTACTCTTTGCTCTATCTCAACTTCTGAAGGATTTATCTGTATCCAAAAATAGATGATGTTGTTTTGAACTTGAGTAGTTAAGATTTTAGCTCCAATAGGTAATTGTAAAATAGTAGTATCTGAGCCTACCCTTTCTTCATATTTGTAAATTACATTTTTCATACAAATCTTTTTTTAAAGTTAGGAAATCTTATATAGTTGATCTTAGATTGATTCAAGTTTTCAACAGCATTCTCAAGCCATTTTTCATCTTGAGTGCCTTCAGAAACTATGATATACAAGTGAGCTTCATGCCCAGGTCTAAACCTGATAAGTCTACCAATTCTTTGAACCAAGTCTTTCTCTTTAGAGTTAAGCTGACCAATAACACCTGAATCAACTCCAGGAAAATTGTGGCCTTCATTGACTGCTTTCACACAAGATAATCTATTGATACTCTCATTTTTGAAAGCATCATAAGCTACACTACTAGACTTAGAGTGATAATAAGTGGGACAAACTTGTTCAGCTTGTTCTATATTACCACAAAAGATAATAGTTCTATCTTCTTTAGGAATTACTTTGTCAAGTAAAAACTTGATTACTTGAGTCTTAGAAGGAATCTTGTAGATAAACTGCATTCTACCTAAGATAGCAAACTTCATCTTAGCTTTACCTTGAGGAGTTGTGTCCCCAAAACATTGCTGAACTCTCTTATTCCAATAAGCATAACATGCTGCTTCAGTAGTCATAAAAGGTTTAATTTTAGTTCCACCTGGAATATTCTTAGTCACAGCATCTAAAGGCACTGTAATAACAGTAATCTTGTATGGTGCCACAAAGCCAAGTCTTACAGCTTGGTCCAAAGTAAGTTCATAGACAAGCTTAATGTCTAAGTCAGAAAGGATTTGTTTCTTAACTATATCAGTAGGAGGAGTGGCAGTAAGTAATACTGTTCTCTCTACATTGTTATTCAGAAAGAATTCTGAAGATAACTCTGTAATATTATGGCCTTCATCAAGAATAGCTAATGGGAAATCATAACCTTTGACTTTAGATGCAGAAGCATAACAAAGTCTTTCAGTGTGTTTCCACACATTACTAGCTTCCCATTTAGTAAATTCTTCTAGCCAATTCTCATCTCTCAACTTTTCAGTTGGTACAAGAAGAGCTGCATGATAGTCATTACTTGGATTAAAGTAGTATTTAGCTAGTTCTACTGCTACTCTAGACTTACCTGAACCTGTAGCCATAGCTATCATTCCACCATTGTTATTCACAACAGCTTGTATGGCTTCATTCTGGACCTTCTCTCTGACTTTATTTACAAAAGTTTCTACAGCTAAGGATTCCATTGTTTCATCCTCTGCAGCCTCTGTAATCTTCTTTCTTAGAGCTTCTATTTTGTCAATATAAGTTAAAATTGACTTTGGTTGGTTTTGAAAGAGTTCCTCCAACTCTCTGAAATACTTTCTCATGATAAATACGGTGTGTTATATCCTATTGCAAGGATAATTGATTTAAGTTCTTGGGTTACTCCTTTTTCTCTAAACTCTTTTGCAAGTCTTATGAATAGTGGGTGTTTCTCATCTCTGATAACAACAATAGGATAAGCTGCCATTTCAAGACAATCTTCCAATATTATTTCATCACTGATTTCTTCAAATACTGCAACAGGGATATGTAAAAAGAATTGGAAGAAATCTGTGTATCTTATCATATTACTCTATTTTTACCAGATTAATTTTCCAATAAACAGAAGGAGCAGAGTAGATTAGCATAAACTCTTTCTTGTTTTTATTCTTTCCTACTGTTAGAAATCTAACTTGTTTATTGTTTTTATCTGTACAGTAATAGACCATATAATCTTCTCCAAAAGGTTTTACTTTATATACTGTAAAACCTATAATTACATTGTTTTCAGCAATAGCAATTTCATGGTTATTCAGTACTACAACTCCTCTAGTTGGAATTATTTCCCATGAGTCAGCTAATCTTATCTGTTTCTTATCAAAACTGTAGACTTGGCTAAAACAATGGGTACTGAAGACTAATAATAATAATATTATTTTTTTCATAATTTAATGTGCTTCTGCATAGTTTTTACCAATATCAATACTAATTCCTAATGGTACATTAAGACACAGTGTTTGATTAGTGAGTTCTATGGCTTTGTTAAGTTTTTCTTTTATTGATTCTTGGTCTTCTTTTAAGAAACCAAATCCAATCTCATCATGATACTGCAAGCTTATCTTAATGCCTTGTTTTCTCACATTTCTAATGTGAGTATCAAAGCAGAAAACTCCTGTACCTTGATTGAGAGTACTGAATCTATCTTTTGGTTGTCTTAATGAATACCAAAATCCACTGACAGGGTTGTATAGCCACATTTGCCCTCTAACCTCTTTGTAAACAGTGTCATTGACAACTTGTTTTACAGACTTATTTCTTTCCCAGTAAATCTTATGTAGCAATGAAGCATCTTCTAATGACATACCTGTAGTTAAGGCAATCTTAGGTGGGCCTGCTCCATAAATACCTGAAAAGTTTACCACTTTAGCCTTGCTTCTAACTTTCTTGTAAGATGTACCTTGTTCTCCTTTTGTGGCTTCAAAAAGCTTATGCTCATTGACCTGTTCAGGTGTAAGCATACCTGATAGTACAGCAATATCAAGATGAGGGTCAAACCCTGGCACTCTCATTTGTGTTACATAATCAGGATCATAAAAATACATGTAGTGTTGTTTAGTAGTATCTTCCAATGAAGACATATCACTACCACAAAAGAGATGGTTATCATCAGGTGCTATGATAGCTCCTCTGATTTCTTTACCATAAGGTTTATCTACACCAGGTAGATTAGCAACAGGCTTTTTATGTTTAAATCTAAGAGTATTGGTAAACCCAGCTATCTGAGCTTGCATTTTACCTTGCTCATTAGAGCATTCTAGAAATCCATTTAGAACACCAACTCTATGTTGAAGCATAAATAATCCCTTTAGATTTTCAAGAACAGGGTGTGTTTCAGCTAGCACTATAATGTTAGGGCATAGCTTCTTATCCTTATCTTGTATCTGAGGTATTGCTCTAGTACTATCCCTTTCTTTTACATAGTTGAATACTGTAGGTCTCCAGCCTAAGCTGAATAACCAAGACTTTAACTGTGTAGTTGAGGTAGGATTGGGTTCTTCTGTGGATTTAAGTATAGAAATTTCTCCTTCAAAGTCTGCTTCTAAATCATTATCAGCTAGAAGTTCTAACCAAGCTATGCCGGCCTTGGTCAATTCCTCTTTAACTGTGTACATTTTAGAAGGTTTCTTCTTAGAGGTATATTTCTCTACTTTGGGCATTGCAACTGCAAGATTAGCTTTCCTTTCATCTACAAGAGTATGAAGACTAGCCAATGTTTCTTTACAATATGCCCTGTCAATACTTAGTGGATTTGCTTCTTGTTCTGCAGCACAATCTAATTTCCAAGTTAGATAGGCCATAAGTCTATGATAATCCTCACTCTGATATATTTCTTTCAAATAATTGATGAAATTACCAAGAATGATACTATTAATCACAACATCTGTTCTACATCTATTGATGTAATCTTCAGTGTCTAGGTTTTCCCAATCTGTGATTACTGGTTTAGATACTCCAACTCTCTCTCCCCATACTTCTAAGCCATGTTCTGCTTCATTTGGGTATAAATACCAAGACAAAGCTAAAGTGTCTATTACTTGGCCTGTATGTTTGTAACCTGTAAGCTTTTCAATAGCAGGGAAATCATATCTCTTGACATTATGACCTACAAGTAAAGCTTGACCACTTAAGAAATTAGCCAATTCCCAAGGATTTGTAATAACAGTTTCCCCTAGTAATTGGTTGTCTTCATAAGTGTGAGCTACAAGGCAGTGAAGTCTAGTAAGTTGTTGAAGTAAACCATCAGTTTCTATATCAAATATGGTGTATCTCATTTCTTTTTCCATTTAAAGATTAGCAATGTAGCTAATATGAGAATAATAAGAGGTTCTAAAATTACAAAGAGATAAATATTCAATTCTTCATAAGTACAACCTAATTTATCAGCATAGAATTGAATGCAGTCACAACACCAATTAAAGAAACCATTCATAGAATGTTGACTTATTAAATCAGAGTATAACTCTGATGAAGAATTAAAATGTTTCATAATTAAAAATTAAATAGATTTCTTTCTTCCATTTCTTTTAAGGCTTTCTCTGCCATAGGCTTAATTAAATAAGCACCTAGCACTTCTAAAGCTCTTTCTCTTCTCTCATCTACAGTGAGTATGTATTCATTAACTAAAGCTCTTTCTACTCTCTCTTGCATAACAAATAATTTGTTAGTGGCATCTTTAGCAGATTGACCATCAACAGCATCCTGAACTTGAAAAACTTTTACAATAAATTCTTCAAATTTAGTTTTGCCATTTTTTAAGAAAGATTTGATAGAGCCATAAAGATACCCTTGTGTTTCTAAGAACTCAATTTTCTCAATAATAAGCTGTAATAGCACTACAAATTGAAGGTTGTGATCTTGCTCTTTCTTTTTAAGTTCTTCTTTAGTTAACATAGTCTATTTGATTGATAAACAGGTTATTGTAAGTTCTCCCATGTTTCTCAGAACCAATGAAAACAAAACCAATATTGATTTCATCTCCTTTTCTAATTCCTATCTTTTCAATTCTAGCTATTACAGCATCTCTAACTTCAAAGAAAGCTTTTTGTTCATCTTCAGTAGTTACTGTGACAATAGCTCTTTTTTTAGTTGGTTTACCTTCTACTATAATAAGCTCAGGTTTTGACATTCCTTCAAAATACCCTACAAAAGGGGTTAAATTCTTCTTTGCACTCATGGCTAAATAAATAAGGGTTAATAAAAAATTAAGGGTTACAAATATAGGCATACCCTAAGCAAATAAAAAAAGAGAGTGAGGAAAAATCCGCACTCTCTCAACTTTTAATTACATGGCATCTTGGCCTGCAGGAATACTTCCAGCAACACCTACCATTTCTACTTTAATAGCAGCAGAAGCATAATAATCAGCATGATCTGAAGTTCTTAAATCAGAATCTTCAGTAGCAGTATTCTTAAAGAATGTTGCTTTGTACTGAACTTTCCCATTAGGGTCTAAAATCAAGCTACCTGCTTGTGGATGACCTACTGGGTATCTTACTACTTGTTTGTCTGCAATAGCATCCATTGTAGTCAAACCTGCAGTAATTGCATAGTTTTGACTATCAGTAGTGATTGGTCTGTTTGCTAATACCTTACAGATAGTAGCAGTTGGAACCAAGGCTAACTTAGCAGCAACAGTTTCTGAGGTAGAACCTACAGGAACATCAACCCAAGCTACTCTTTTCTCTTCAGAAGTAAATTCTTGTTCTGAAAATCCAAATTCAGCATTACTGAAAGGGTTGTCTTGCATGTTGTTGCTTACAGACTTTGATGGGTAATAACTCTTAGTAGTTACAGTCTGTTTGATTTCTGCTGTAAGAGTTCCCTCTTTTTGATAAGCAGTTGCATGTACTCTAGAAATTTCTAAAGAACCTTTGCTCATTTCTTTTCTTACTCTGTTTTCTGTGTTTGAAACTTGTGTATTCATAATGTGTTTTATTGTTCTACATACTTTATAGGAAGGCAATAACCTATTCCATACATAGAGATTTGATTTAATTTTTAGTTTTGCCTTTTTAGTTAAAAAACTATTCAACTTGTACCTCAGATTCCCCGCAGGGCTTTGAACCTCTGAATAGCCCAAACTACAAATACTACAATCTATCCGCACTAGATCATACTATGTTCAGAGGTATAAATACCACACATAGTTTTGATACAATAGATATAAGAAACCATGTTGATTAGGTTTGTAGTGGAGATGGTGGGAGTTGAACCCACGTTACCTGGACATCTCAAAATAAAGATTTATTACAGCTTTTGTGAATTCTTTTTCTGATTTTAATTTAGGGAGTAGTCAAAAACAACCCTGAATACTTTTGTTTTAATTCTTTAAGTTAGAATAGGGCCAACTGTAAACAGCAAGCCTCCACCATTCAGTTTTATCCCAAACTGACAAAAGGGAGTATTAACTTCAACCTAAGTTATGGTCCTAATCTTTGGCTTAGGCAGCCACAGCTAACTCTACCTCTTCTGAAGTAGAAATCAAGTTGTGAACAACTTGCATATTAGCTTGTATTTGAGCATTCTCTGAAATGTTGCCATTTATTGAAATTTCACCTTAGTTTACAGTTATCTCTCTGGCTGAATCTTTAAATCTACTATGGCAGGTCAAAACCCGGCATCCCCTTATATGCTTGTCTTTCCAAGCTGTCAACTTTCTTATAAACCCTTAATGTGCACACCACAAGAAACTGGGAAAGTGTTGTTTCTACATTACAAAGCTTCTCTGCTAGCTTGACTTACAGTCTGCAGCGGTCCACTTATATCAAAAAGTCTTAATCTTGTTTATACTCTACTCAGGACATCAGTTTAGAAGGCTGAGCCAATTCAGAGACCAGGAATAGTTACTAACCGGATAAAATTTATAACTAATGGATAGCTTCCTGAAGCTTCTCTATCCTGATTAAGACTTAAAAGGTAAAACAATTCATATCCGGCTTTATAGCTAAGAATGGTAGAACTTAGCATCACATAGTCGGTTTTATTGGCTATTGGCTTCAATGAATTGTCTGTGGGAATAATGAACAGGGTCCTATCAAGCTAGTGTTGGCTAACAAGAAGAAAAGTTAAAAGCTTACCCTACTAAACTCTAGGTTTTTTTTCATAGGCTACCAACACTCTATAGATACTTTAAGAAGACTTTTCTTGTAAGGCTTATTCATTATATATTATTGTTGGATAATAAGAGAAGGAAAAGGATGCTCAATAAGAGTCTAACTCCTTTCCTAATCTCATTGTCAAATTTAATCCAACCTAAATTTAATTTATAGCCATTCTAGATTTAAGAGTATTGGTGTTCTCTTGTAATATGGCATATTCTTTTTCTATCTTTCTCATGTCTTGTTCTCTCATTCTAGAAAGACTTTGACCTATAGAAAGAATGATCTGATTTTGTTGTTCAGTAGTAAAATCTCTTCTTAAAAGATATACTACTTTATCTACATAGTCTTCCTGTATTTCAGGTTCAGGAGACATAACTGCAGATATTCTTGATCTTAATGATTGTAAAAACTTCTTCATGATAAATTCTTTTGATTAGGGATTAGTGATTAAAAAATTAAGGGTATTTCTACCCTTAATATTCTTTCTTTTTAAAACCTACAGCTTCTATGCTTAAAACTCTAGGATTAATACCAGCTACATATTTTACAGCCATAACTAATCTCTTAGCAAGGATGTTTCTATGAGGGTTTGATGAAGCCTCTAATGTAGCCATTTTAAAGTGTGTTCTTTTCTGTGCCATTGTAGTAATTGGATTAAAAATAGACATATAACTTACTTGTCAAAATTAGTGAGGGTTTTCCT
>Ga0105097_10000019_pt1 | contig 58058 bp, 60 predicted proteins | sample PPLLak12cMay2015_FD_87035 | JGI IMG/M metagenome (GOLD analysis project Ga0105097, IMG submission 87035) | Freshwater sediment microbial communities from Prairie Pothole Lake near Jamestown, North Dakota, USA - PPLs Lake P7 Core (1) Depth... | ecosystem: Environmental > Aquatic > Freshwater >...
CCATTCATTGAAACTCATGTGCCTGCTTCTTTCTGGTGAGCAAGTGGAGAAATCAGCGTGCGGGCCAGACCAGGAGCGGCTGGTCATTTGCGCTCCAAGTCGAGGGAACGCAAGGAAACTGTCGGGACACTGGCAGAAACTCATACATCCAGGCCGTGACATGATCCACCAGACCATCCTCGGGGTGAGGATCGAACGGCTCCACAAGAACCTCGCTACGCTTGTAAAGCGTTCCATTGCTCTCAAGACGGTCAAGAGCCTTGAGGGTTGCTGGCGTGACCTCATAAAGCTCGCCACCGATGGGGCCGAAGACATTGTCCGCACCGGTCTCAGTGAGCGGAGAGGAGCCACGACGAAGGTTGGTTCGATGTACAACACCCGGAAAAGCACGAAGGTCGAACATGCAGTAATTCTGATCCACTGTCTGTGCCCTGCCGAGAAACTCGGATGCCGTCAGGAGGTGGTGATTGGACCGGCCGATCATCAGGGTGCCGTAGACGAAAACAAGCGTATTTCCATGCGCTGACATTGTGGACCTTGTTCGTGAGGTGTCGAAATCAGTTGAGGGTATCGAAAACTGTGACGTAACCATTTCTGATTAGACTGTCGGTGAAGTCAGTTCCGGTACGGGTTGAAACAAAGTCACCCATGGCTCGATAGGCTCGGTCTGCAAACTCTTCCATGTAGTCATCGAGAGACTTGGCGGGAGAGAAGCTGCCAAGCCAGAGACGACTGGCAAATTCCTCGTGAGAGGAAGCTGCGATCGTCACCGTATCAAAGAATCGGTAGAGCTTCATTTCTCTGTCCTTTTACTTCTTTCTGCCGTCAATCAGACGGCAAGGTCAGAGGTACGCTCGGCGAAGTAGCTAACCAGCTTGGTGGAAAGGCCGGAGAAGGGACCGTCGCCGGGGCTCACCTGGAAAGCCGCACGGGGGCCGTACTGACGAACCGGCGGGGCCGCAGGGGTGGGCGTGGTAGAAAACTGACGCTCAAGCTCCACGAAGCGGGTATCCGACATGGTCAGCACATAGACGCCATTAAGGCGGCTCTTCTTAATCCGCAGGAACCAACGATTGCGGATCTCGGTCATACAGGCCGGGATGGAGGTGGCGGAGTATCCAGAGACGGCGGCGAGGGTGCGAGTCGAGCAGGGGCCCTGGCGCATGGCGGCAACGAGCTTGAAGAGACCACGAGCACGGTCGTTCACACGACCGACCGGAGAGCGGCCCGCCAGCGTGGCATTGGAGAGGCGCACCCGACGAGGGGCCCTGGCCGTTGCAGCCACGGACACCTCGACAAAGTTAAGAACGAACAGAACCCAGTTCTCGATCTTCTCAGCATTCACCGTACCGGAGTGCTGGCGAAACTCGATCGTGCCGTGGCGAAGGTAGGCGGCTACGTTGATCTTGTGATAGCGGGTCGAGATCCGGTTAGCCAGATCGGTCACGCTCTGGGCGGTCGTAAGGTAGTGGCCGAAAGAAGTCTTCCAGTTCGTCATGCTGTGGCAGAAAATGTTATTATTACCACGGCGAGAGAGAGGCATGAAGGCGTCGATCATGTGCTCGAAAGCCTCATAGCGAGCAACGACAGCCTCGACGTTTGCGAGGGTGAGATCACGAGCGCCGACGTGGACGTGGAGCCCGCAGGAACGATTGATCGTCGCACCGGCCGCTTCAAGGGCCGTAGCAGCGGCACGGAGAGCCTTGAGACCACTCTTGCCCTTAAGAATGGGCGAGATCACCTCGACGCCGGGAGAGCCATCGGGACCGGTCACAGACGCATCGCCCGTGATCTTCCAGGAAGAACGCACTTCATGGTTGTAATATTCCACGTTAGCAACCAGTCCAGCCTCAACAAGGGCCGCTCTGGCTGCATCCTGCGTGATACCGACGCACTCGATCTCCACACCGAAGGTCCGCTGGCTCATCTGCTTCGTCCTCATGTATTAACAATACCATGAAGGGAGGCGAATATAAACCTATTTAATCCCCTTACAAAATAAGGGTTTTAAGAGGCGACTTCTAAGGAAACAGGCACACCAAGGACTTGAACCTAGATCAAACCGTTTTGGAGGCGGTTGCTTTGCCAATTAAGCTAGTGGCCTTCATGTATGCTCAACAGAAGGGAGACGAAAAAAGAAGCGGGTACAGGAGTTGCACCTGTGATCTCTTGGTTATGAGCCAAGCGGGATACTGCTTCCCCAACCCGCAACATTGTTTGCCTGGCGTCGCAAAAAAGCGCCAGGGCGACGTGTCCTGTGTAAGAGTCCCTACACGAGGAGATCCGCCAGCTTCAAGCGTCCTTAAAGCCTATTGTGTCAAACGCAAACAGAAATGGTTTCCATGGCAGGCCTTTCACCTGCACCCTCCACCTTCTACGGTGGCGCTCTTGTATTTAAGCTACACGGAATCAGAGTGGCAGGATTTGAACCTGCGTTGGCTCCGCTCCAAACGGAGTGACCTAACCAGACTGGCCCACACTCTGTAGTATCTGACTAACAGAAAAGAAACTAGGCTCGATGGGACTTGAACCCACACTTCATCGCTTAAGAGGCGAGGGTGCTACACTGACACTACGAGCCTAAATCGGAAAGCTTACAGCTTTCGGTAGATAAAAACATTCCTGGTTCCGGTTAGAGGCCATCTCTCTTCGGTAAACCCTTCGGAAAGACCATGGCGTCTCTCATCAAATTTGAATTCACGCTTCTCCAGGAGAAGACCTTGCGTACCAAGGTAGGCAAGTTGCTTTTCTGTTGGAGCACTTGTTATGTCCACGAACACAGAGCCAGACGGCAGGTCAGCTACCAGACTGTACAGGTCATCATTGACCCATAGCAGGTATACATCGCAAACGGGCAGTTCCATGCCCCTAAGATCGCCACAGATTATGTGTGATCGCCTGCTGGCGGGTACCTTGCTTGACATTAGCTCAATGCCAACAACCTTGTCAGAAATCCCTAGACACCGAATCTCTTCTAGAAGGTCTCCTGCTCCGCACCCAATATCGCAGACTGACTTACCAGTCAGGATATCAGAAAGCGCAGGAACAAGATCCAACGGCGAACGCTCAGGCCACTTCTGTGCAGGATTTTGTTGTGTAGGCATTTATCATCCAAAAGGAAAATCGGAGCAGCGGGATTTGAACTCGCAACATCTTGTACCCAAAACAAGTGGTCTACCAGATTGACCTATGCTCCGATAAGTAGCAAATATTCAGCGGATTCTCTTGCAGATTAGCTCTACCTGCTCGGCAACCGCAGGAACCAAGTTAGCACTCTTCAAAAAAGAAGTTAAACCCATTCCGTTGTCATATGTGTGAAGGTGCTGTAGGAAGGTTCCTGTAATTTCCGAGGAAAAGTGCTCGGCCAGACACGCATCTCGTACAATACGCTTCATGTCTTGAAAGTCAAGGATTTCACACGCATAGAAATGCAAGTTTGTGGTTGGACCCTCCCAGGATGCGACATAGTGAATCTTGCGTTCATCACCGTCAGGCCTAAGAGGCGAGAAGTTAATCTCCTCTTTTAGTTCTCGGAGAAGAGCTTCTTCGGGCGTCTCGCCCTGGTCGATGTGTCCACCCGGAAATCCAATTCTACCATCCCACCGATTGATCATTAGAACCGTGGGAATGACCGTATTGCATACGATTTTCGGGGTTTCCTTGTAGTGCTCGTACAGCTTGTGTCCACGATGGTAAATTGCAACGTGGACCGCAGAACGTTTGTTCGGGTTTGCCGAGAATTCTGATGGCAGTTGCTTGAGGTTGACAGTGGACATTGTCTTACTTGCTTTGAGAGAGAGTGAGTGAGAAGGAAATGAGGCGAATAATAACTATGCCTAGGGTGGGAGTCGAACCCACACGCCCTTGCGGGCACCAGCTTCTGAGGCTGGAGTGTCTGCCATTCCACCACCCAGGCAATTGGGAAGAGATAAGAAAACTCCAGAGGTAGGCATCGAACCTACTCGCTCCTGATTAACAGTCAGGCGTCCCTCCAAAGGAACCTCTCTGGAACGAGAGAAATCAACATCGGTGGGACTTAAACCCACAAAATCTCCCGTTCAGCCCTGGTTTGATAGTCCATAAGGCCTACAAGGGAGCATGTCTGCCATTTCATCACAAACATCAAAAGAAAGTGCCGTGGGGGGAGAGTCGAACTCCCACGGGATTTTACTCCCGCTGGGTTCTTAGCCCAGTGCGTGCTACCAGTTTCGCCACCTCGGCATAAAGAGAAATGGGGCTGGATGGACTTGAACCACCGACCGTCCCTGGGTAACTCGAGTCCCCAAGGATGCTCTGCAAACAACTGAGCTACAGCCCTTCAAAAGGGAAAGAAAAGAAGAAGAAACTCCTGGGGCTGGGATCGAACCAGCGACCATCCGGTTAACAGCCGGACGCTCTTCCACTGAGCTACCCAGGAACAAAGAAGCACTCCCTCGCCTCTCAGTAACCCTTTTTTGAGAAGCGTTGCTGAGAGAGACAGGAGGGAAACACTTCCAAGGATTTCATGTGCTATAGGATTCTACCTGAGCTGCGCCTCGTCCCATCCCCACATTACGCAGGGACAGGCCACTCAGGAAAAACAAGCTCTTCTAAGGAGCCCTGCCGTTTTTTTGTTCTGTTCTTAGGGAACCCTTCCAGGACCCAGCGAGACACGATTAGGCTATAGCCTCCTATAGATACACATGAAGTTTTTTGTGACTGCCCTGGGGCCCCCGCCCTTGGGGCGGCTGAGACCGGTCTCAAGTCCACTCCACCGTTTACGTCGGCGTAAGGTTCAATCACAATGCTGCTGCCAGGAGTCGAACCTGGGCCATTTAGCTTATCAGGCCAAATAGGTAATACCGTACCGTCCAGCAGCGTAACACAGAAAATTCACGTTGAAGGGGGATTTGAACCCGCCACCTCCATCGCTCCAGGATGGCTCTGCTACTTTACACAATCCAACAGAACAATTCTGCTACGGACCCAAGGGGGAACGAACCCCCACCTTCTCCCGTGACAGGGGAGTGCTCTACATTAAGCTACGGGTCCAAGAAATGGACTTGGAAGGAATTTCTAAGCCAAAGAATCGGCCTAGAGAACACCACCAAATCCATAGTTTGGTTTATTCTATTCTGTTTTCAGAGTGAATGATAGAGAACTGTCCCCTCCCACTTGGGGGCAGGGTATGCAGTTCCTATCAACATTCTCGTTGGGAGTCGAACCCAAAATATCAGCTTCGTAGGCTGATGTGATAATCCAGTTTCACCACGAGAACAAAGTTAGACGAAGAAAAAGATGAGGAAGTGAAAATTTCGGGTCAGAGCGACTCTTCCTGCAATCCCTAAAGGCTACAACCATAGTAGCGTATTGGATAAGTAGTGTTAACCTATTTATTTTCCCGACTGGCTTCTCTCTCTCTCTAATTGGTAATGTTCCACTAGAATAACAGAGAACTCCTAGAGAGCATCAAAGCCCACTAAGACCAAGCTTTCGGAGGTCAGCCTTACCCATCTGCTTCAATTCGTAGCAATACACATCTGCTCCGTAATACCTAGTCAGTTCTCTCACGTAGGGATCCTTCACACCCGGATAGGCGTAAAGATTCTGGCTGGTCAAAGCCTTTCTCTCATTGGAGAGAGCCCACTGGTACACGTCACTGATGCTTGGCCCCTGCCACACCAGAGCCTTCTTCACCGACTCGGGCCGGGTGTCATAGGGGTTGTCAATCTGAGGAGGTGCAACGTACTTCCCTTCCGGGATCTTCCTGAGCAGGGCCCAGAACCACGGACCCTCGGGATCCGGCCTGACAGCCCACTTCATGGTCTCAACACGAACTTCATAGCTCTTTCGCAGTTCCCTTGCAGCCTTGGCGGGATTGACCCTGACTCGCTGCGGGGCAACACACAGAATTCCGGTGCGAGGATCGACGTAGAACTTGCGCCACCCACGCTCGCTGAGAATCTTTCGATTCTCATGACTTCGTCCCCTTCCATGAAGGTGGTGAGGGTAGCACATCGAACCATCCTCCTCGGAAATGGTAGGATTCACGATGACGTACTGAAACAAGTGCTGATAGACGTGTGCCCCGATAACGGAGGTCTTGGGGCAGGTCCTGACAATCTCCGAGTAAACGTCATTCCACTTACGTCCACGAGCGGAGAAGAGAAAGTTCGTGAGAACGGAAAGGTTCTCAGAAAACACCTTGGTCTTTCGAGACATTCCGAAAGGGCTGCGCTTGATTCCACGCTTGGCTCCCGGAGCCCAATCCTCATAGTCAGACTGACGTTCATCACGCTGACGAGCCTTTACCAGGCCCTTGTTTTTCTTGCCGTATCCGTAATCGGATCGCTCGTGCTCACACAGGAGCTTTTTGAAATCGGGTCGCATGATAGTCTCATTATAGCAGAACTGCCGAGATGTTTAAACCAATATTTCTTCGAGCACACTCTGCATTCCGTAAAAGCCCCTGGAAGCGCTTTGAGCCCCAAGGGCTACCCTGGTAGCTACCAACCCCGAAACTGGTCAGGTAGGGCTTTTACGGAATCAGGAGAGGCGCTTACCAGAGGAGGGAGACCTTGCCCTTGGAGTATTCCTTGAAGGAGCATTCCTTGCCGGTTGAGTGATGCACGACCTTGCCGTGCTGAACCATGATGGTTCGCACCTTATCGCCTCTCATACCAGACCCGGCCTGTTCCTTACGGACCTTTGACAGGGCAACCTGTTTCTTGTCTTTCTCAATTTGCAGAATTCGAGCACGAAGAAGAGACAGGGCGCTTTCCCTGTTCTGCTTCTGGCTTTTGTTGTCTTCTGCCCTTACGGAGATTCCTGTGGGAATGTGCTTGAGAATGACAGCGGTTTCGGTCTTGTTGCGGTGCTGCCCTCCAGGGCCTGAGCCTCTGGTGAACTGTTCTTCCAAGTCGGAAGGGTTGATTTTCACCTGGGCTTCGGTTGGCTCTGGAAAGCAGACAACCGTAACCGTAGACGTGTGTACCCTGCCACGCTTCTCGGTAGGGGGAACTCTCTGCCAGCGATGACCACCAGCCTCGGAAGCAAACTTCTCTGCTCCCTTACCGGAGATTCTCAGAATGGCAAGACCGGGTGTTTTGTAGATAAGAGCTAGGTCAAAGACAATCTAGAATGCAGGCCTTTGCATAGATCCCGACCATGTCGTCAAGGATTAGCTTGGCATCGTCTCCGCCCTCGGCGGCTCGAATCTCTAGAATCATGGCTGTCTGTGACATAACGATTACCCCTTCAAATAGAAAGTAGGAGCGGAAGGCAGAGGACTCGAACCCCAGTCCCGATAAAGGGGCCCATCTATTTAGCAAACAGAGCCGCCGTCCGATTACGACGATTTACCTTCCAAACAGAAACAAAGAAACACGGAGAGCACTGCACTCGAAACAGACCCCCTTGCGAGGGCGCACAACTTTCCAGGTTGGCCCGGCACGCCTGTCCGGTTTACTCTCCAAAACCTAATACTTCAAAGTCATCTTACGAAAGGATAGGTTCATGTGTATAAGACTTGGTTTCTGCTCACTGTAGTCCAGATCGTCAAATCTCACAAGTTCTGGGCTTACACCCACAAACTCCCACAGGCTTATAACGGTGCCACTCCTATCAAGTTGCTTGACCCTTGCTTTTAGGTTCTTTCTTTTCATAGCCTTCTTGCAGAAGGTCATGACTCCCTGACTTCCTGACGGAGCAAGGGGATTGTACAGCACCACCTCTAGGTTTGTCTTGTAGGTTAGATTTCCTTCTGTACTGACAGATATCTGAGGTAGTCTAACGGCCTTAACGAGAAAGGGCTCTATGTCATCCAATTCCAAAATGAAGCGAGAATTAAACTTTGGCTCAAACTTGGTTGGAAGCAACTCAACTGGCTGAAGGGTTTCTGTGATCATCGACCATAACTAGGCCGCAGACTTATTTTTGCTACCGCTTTTCCTTGGAAGGTTTTTTCTGCCAGTCCTTGGGTATGATCTGTTCTCCGACCGTCCCGATAACGTCAAGAAGAAAGTAGAGGAAGAACGCCATGGTAATGCTGACTCCCAGGAGAACAGCGATCACGACGAAGAGCACTCCGAACCCGATGTAGTAGAACATAACTCGTTACTCATTCACGCTGAGAAGAAAAGAGAAACGGAAGATAGAGGTCTCGATCCCCATACCATCTAAATGGCACAATCCGCTTTCGAGGCGGTTCCGGCATACCCATCCGGTTTATCTTCCACTGTAACGGAAGTTCACTACAAGGATAAATAGTCCCTCAGTCCTTGTCTCTTACAAAGTAAGTCAGTCTCCAAAGTCGTGATGATACATAGACCACAGATAGGTTGGGTGCTCATCGCCAGCATCTTCCGCACCAGACGACGAAGAAGCACTGGAACAGGAACACCCCTCGCAGGAGCCGCAATCCTCGGGGGTAGAGTCCTCTGTCGTCGGCGCAGCGGCAGGCGGGTAGAGTGCCGAGCTATAGGCAGAACAGTGAAAGTTGGAGCATTCCACGTTACCCAAAAACGAAACATAGCACGGACGTGTTCCGCACCTTGGACAAGCCTCACCTTGAATTTGTTGCATTTCTACACTTTCTTTCGTGTCTGTAAATTGAAGAAGCCAGGAAGAAAACCACTGTTCCCGGAGATTAGAGGGGAGAGGTCTACCTTCCTGGCTTCATACCCTTGCGGGATTTAGGAACTTGAACAACCATACGGCAAGACGAAAAAGATTCTTACAGTACAGGAGCTCAAAACCCAGGGTTCCTAATGGGCCTGGTACCGATTACCCTGGCGGGGGATTATTGACAACCGTTGATATCGGGGCGAGACCGGATCGGTTGACTGACCTTGGTAGTTTTCATCTACCCATTACTTTTAGTCGTGAAACCAAAAGAGTTGTAAAATAACTCGGCTCATACAGATTGCTCTGTCCTGACGAGAACGCCACCCTGCCCCCACTATTACTTTTCGGCCTCTGTTTCTTCGTGATGTGAGAGACTACCTCACGCACGAAGCCACTTCACGACTGGACCATTAGGGGACAGACTCACGCTTCTGCTCTCAGTGGTTAAACCTCGAGTTTTTCTTCATTCCCCACCAATATAAGGGGCAGGGAGCAAGTAGGAAGCTCTGGACCGACAGGGGATCGAACCCTGAATTCCTGCGTGCAAGGCAGGTGTGTTCCCATTAGCACTATCGGCCCGTGTATGCGATATCTCGTTTGAGGAGATAGCACATTTCTAACTATAGCTGACCGTACAAACTTTGTTAATCTATTTTGGTGCTAGCCGCCCGGATTAAACCCAATAGGAAGCCAATGCAAATCCATGCTTTGCATAAAGCGCCTGACCAGCCCTGTTCCAGGGAGCAGCTACCACCTTCGGAATTTCGTTCCGAGCCGCAGAAGACTTCACCCGCTTCATAAGCTTACTTGCAATGCCACGGCCACGGTGAGGCCTTGCCACATAGCACCCGACCTGCCACGGAGAGGCACCAATCGGAAAACGCTTGCAAATCATGGCCCATCCAACGATCTGCCCCAGATGCCAAGCCAGAATGTAGATTCCGTCTCGCTTGCAAGAAAGATCATGCAGAAGGGCCGAGCCAATTCCATGGCGTCCCCAGCCGCCATTAGTTAGAAACCGGAGTCGCTTGACCACGTCAGGCCGAGAAAAAATCTCGTATGCCTCATACTCTCGAATCTGAACCATTTGCGTATACCCCTTTGACTATCTCTGAAATTAGCCAATTGCAAAATTGACGGTGCGGACAAAAGCCTTGGGCGGCTTTACCATTTTCAGCCAGCGGCCCTGAGGCTCAGACCAGCGAAACCAAGTCTGATTTGCTGGAGAGCAAGTCGAAATGCAGTACATATCGTCAAGCTTTATCTTTTCGATTACTGCATGTGAGTAAAGTCGTTCCTCGAGACCACCAGCATTTGTCAGAATGATGTGCTCAGCCTTTTCATGGGTGGAGCACAGGACCGGGGTGCGAGTGGCAGTGTTACCGGCCAGGCTCATGTAGAGCGTGGTTACTGTGTAGACAAAGTCGGAGTGGCTCATATTAAGCCTTTCTCGGCATTTTTTGCCATAGCCATGGCGTATCCACGAGCCTCGTAGTACAAGCAAACGAGGTCGTGCAGGTCCCCAACGCTCGTCGGAGAGCCCCAGTGGTGACGGGTCTTGACGTTCAAGAGAAAGACTTTCTGCTCGTCATCAAGACCACCGTGCTCCTTGAGCACGAAGTGCGCCATGTCATACGGTGACGTATTCGGAGGCATTGTATTTATCAGGTTGCGGGCTTGCTGACTGCCCAGTGAGTAAAGCACACGGTGCTGGGTAGCTGGTACTCTCGAATTAGAGCCTTGGTATCTTCCGGGAAGGCAAGATTCACCATTTCACGAACCTTGTTGCTGAGATCGGCCATGGCTCGCTGATAGGCCTCAAACCTCTCAATTACCTTTGAGAGCCGGTTAATCTCATCCTGGAGGATAGCCTGTGCTTCAAGGTTGCCCTTAAGGCTGAAAACCGCAATTTCCAGGGTCATCACCTGGAGCCGGTAATCTGCAAGGAAATCCTGGGCCGTCTGCTCCTTGATCACGGTAGACCTGCTCTCTTTGCTAGATAGAGTTTACGCCAAACTGTAAGCACCACTCTGTGGCCGAGTCCTAGTCGTGGTTCCGGTCGGCGAGGCCGAGAAATCAGGTTGGTAAATGCGGCTTTGTTGTGCCAGGGATACGCAGGCGTGCCCTTGTTATAGAACCCAGGCTTGAGCACAAAGCGGAAATACTTCACCTCATTCCGCAAGGTGCTACACAGCTTGTTCTCACCAGCCATTGAAGTCTGCCTCGTTCTGAACGAACTGTCGAGTTGAGTAGTGGCCGAGGCTATCCCAGTTTGGGGCCGAACGAAGCCACCGTTTGCGATCCTCTTCCTGGGCTAGCTCTGCTCTGGCCTTGGAAGTGAAGACACCAATGAATCGGCGCTCACGGTCCCGGTGATTCTCAGTCCAGTAAAGAACGAAAAGCTCAGGCTTGGCAACCTCGGGAATGCTTTCGTCGGGAGCATGAATTCCATTTTCCATCTGCCATCACTCCTTATCGGCCGATCGGCGAGCGTTCTCGGCATTCATTACTCGAAACACGAACCGGTCGAGCACAGGTCCGAGATCGCTCAGCAGCAGGCTGATGATCTTTGCGAAAGCAGCGAACAGGAAGAGCGGCCACAGGATTGAGTTGACAACCACTCTCAGGGCGAGGTGGTGCGCTTCAATCTTGGTAATCGGTGGCATCTCCGTGCCGTGGTCCTTGCGGTACTGCCAGCGGAACAGAAATCGAGTTAGGACCACGGCGATCGGAGGAAAACAGAGGCCGACACCCGCATAGACACCAATCGCTAGCAAAACCGTACTCATCTTTTTACCTGCCGAAAAAGGAGGAAGGGATGGATGTACAGAAAATGGGACGTGTGGGGAACGATCCCACGACCGACGGGTTAAAAGCCCGCTGCTCTGCCGACTGAGCTAACGTCCCAATATTTGTCAGGTAGGGACCAACCACCCTGACAAATACCGGAGAAAGTCAAAGAAAAGGATTGTGAACGCAGAGGATTGAACTCTGACTTGCTGGGTCACGACCAGCCGTGCGGGACCTTTACACCACGCTCACCACGAGGTAAATAGAGTGTGAAAAACTCTATTTTCTCAGACCTGGGCACCGTTCTCTATCAGCGAGAGAAGATGACACGTCGGGTCAGGTGGTCATGGCGACGAACACGGCCGAGATCGTCGATCGACTCGACGGTGGTGCGCTTCTGTCGATCGAGCACCACGTCACCGAACCGACTCGGGCCGATGTTCACAAGCTCGATGGTCGAACTTGCCTCCACGACGAGGAAATAGTCCTCACGACCGAGGGCCGAAGCAGTGATCACGTCGCCAGTACGAAGGGTCTTGATAGTACGCATTGTCTTTTCTACCTTTGGGAACTTTAGAGAGAGGGTTGTTTGTTTATCGGGCCGGGTCGGAGAACCTCACCGGCTCTGTCTGTCTAGCTCTTGGCTACTTATCTAATATAGCATGGTCACGAACCAAAGTAAACCATTATTTTCTAAGGGTTTTTGCTATGTTTTATCCGTAAATGGTATCACGTTCAACCAAACGTCGATTGGGGCATACAGAACCACGTTATCTACAACGATTTTCAGGTAATAAATCTCACCTACCTTTTCCCCTTCATCAACAAGGAGAAACATTGTGTTGGGGGCCAGGATCTTGACCACGGATGGTGTAGAGGGTGCCCCATCAAACACCGCACTTCCATATCTGAGTGCTAGTGACAACTGGCCGCTGTCATATATCTCAATGACCGCTTTACAGGCGTGACTAACGTAGTTCCTGGGAAGCGGTGACACGGGCGGAGAAAGGAAGCATAGAGCGGCATTGGGACCAAAGCTGTACAGACTTCCAACCTTTATGGGAGGATAGTCCATGGTCACTTCTCAAGGTAACGATTAGAGACGTACTTCAAAGCAACACGCCCAATGTCATAGTTGCGTCGCTCGTTTACAACCTTTACCACGACGCCCTCTCGGACGTGGCCCGCACTATTGAAGGTCTCATTCTGCTCAGCAAGCTCAGCAATAACCTTGGGGTCATTGGGACCAGCATACAGAACGGGAAGGAAGTTCAATCCAGCATAGTCGGGGTGCGAAAACTCCGAATTAACGACCCAACGATTATCTCGCAGAATGTCGAAGATTACCACGCCAAACTGGTTGTTGGCCAGACCGTAGTGAAATCCCCGCTGAATCTGGGGTCCGAATACCTCGGCATAGAGGACGACACCGGGATGATCCTTGCACCAAGCCTCAAGCCATGGATTCTGCTCATTGGCAGCCCACCACGCATTCTGTTTTACCTCAATAGGCTCTGCATCCCCAGCAGGAAAAATCATGGAACCAGGACGCATCTTCCACTGCGTCCGGCTGCCGCACCACATTCGATCACCGTGCCAAACGAAGCGTGCATTGCAACCATGGATCTTAGGAGTAAGGATAATATCCTCGCCATCCTCTAGGATGGAGCGGTACTTCTTCCAATTCTCGAGATCGTACTTTGGGGCAAGGATCTCAGGACCCTTCTCCGCAAAGGCTCCCTTAACCATTAGCTCCTCTGGAGGCTCGTACCGTGTAACCCCAAGACCCTCAATGACATTGTCTCCCTCGACAGAGCCGGGGGGAGCGGCAATCAAAAGACCCTGAGAGTAAACTCCACGCAGGCGACGAACGGCAATACGGTGGCGTGGTCGATCCTTTCCTGGCTTAGCCAGGAAGGAAAACTCCGGTCGGTCTAGAGGGACCTCGTAGTCAGGCTCAATGTAGGCCGCAAGATCACCGACCTTGAAAGAATCCTTTCGGATTGCACAAATGTATCCCCAAACCGGGATCAACTCAAGGGAGTCGGCATCGGGGTGCGGAGTGATCTCGGTGATCTTAATCACATTAACTGCGTGTGTACTCATTGGCTTTACTTTCTGCTGGTTTTTCCAGAGTTTCAATCACTCTTACAATGGTGTCGAGGTACCAGACGGGTACCATCCAGACATGGTCTTGAATCAAGAACCGGGCTACTGAACAATCAAGAGAGGTGCTGACCACCGTATCAAGATACACGAGAATGGTGCCAGGCTCTAGGACCTTGGGAAGGACACTTCTGTTTCTCCATTTAGTGCTGTTCAGTGAATCCGGTGACATAGTCACCATCACGGTGCGAGTGACAATATAGGTATCGCCCGGCCTTTTGAAATACGTGTACATTTTACTCAAGTCGTTCAACCGAAATCTTCTTGAGCTCTAACCAGCTTGGACAAAGAATCCACCAAACCTTGTCCCCATAAATCACCGAAGCATGAGTGTCTTTTACTGCGGCAACCATAAACGGAACGTTGGGGAGGTGTGGCCTATCTTACTGCCCAGATATTCGCTAATCCTAATGACGGCATTGTTGGTAGCGGACGTAGCGGCGCATACAGCCGGATAAACTCCAGAAGAACCGCTACCCGCCTTAAGGGCGTCGTCATGGCTCTGATACAGAAATATGCAGAAACCGCTGGAGTAAACGCTCCCAGCCTTTAACTCAAGAGGTTCCTGTTCCATGTTTACCTTCTGACAAAGACACCGATAGGATTCGCACCTACATTTTGTGAGGTTGCAGCTCACACCCTAACTTTTCGAGGCACAGCGTCTAATTTTACCACGTCGTCGTGCGTCGCCTAAACCTGCGACGCTCATCAGCTTGTTTTGATAGGCTAATTGAAGCACGCAGCCGAGCGAGGACCCGAGGATCCCTGAGAAAGTGCATTAGGCTGCAATTCCCACGATCTCTGTTGCACTCGAAACAGACAACCAACAGGTTTTCGTTGCAAGCAGGCCCGCCATAGGACTTTGGAATGATGTGATCGAGCGTGGCTACATTTCCTTCCACCTTCGTCTTGCCATGAACGTGAAGTGTCATGGGGATTCGGCAATACGCACAGCGCCCGCCAAACTCTTCAAAGGTGCGATGCTTGAAGGGCTGCTTCCTCTGACTATGGTTCTTTGTCCACATATATCCCTAGGATAGCATGGAACCTGACCGATTTTAACCAATAAAGCGAATAGGGAGAGTCGAACTCCCGCCTTCTGAATGGCAATCAGAAATGCCTCCGTAACACCTTATTCGCACTAGACTAGACTTCCATATGGCATCTTGCTGGCCATGATGGCTGACAAACTCCCCACCGACAATCAATCTTCCTTGACTCCATCTCCCTCTTTAGGAGCCTCATATCCCTTTCGTCCAAAAATCCTGTAGAGTACAGAACCTCTCCGGGGATACGGACCTCGATCCTCTCTTCCATAACGCCCATGGCTTCCCTCCTATCAAGAAGGAGAAAGGCGCTCTTTACGGAATTGGCTCTATCAATACGTAGGGCATGAAGCTGAATATCTTTCCTGTGTTCTTCATTAAGATAGTCAACAGGATAGAGCTCGTCACGCTCAATGTCACTCTTTGTTCTAATGTTCATGGGATTCTCTACCAATCAGGTCCAGGTATATTTCCACACAGGACAGCCGAAGTTGTTATGGGTTCTGACCGACTCCTGCTTCATTCGCCTTACCGAGTCATACATGACCCACACCGAGGCACCATCCTCGGTATCAACAGGAATCCACCAGTTATAGTTATCCGACACAGGCCGCCCTGTGAGGGTTAGTTTACCGGCCACATATCGACCGATACTTTTTCTTTCCTGAACGATGCTACCAGGACTAGCCTCATCACTGGCAAAACAGGTTTCCAGACGGGGAGTAAACAATTCCCCGTAGACAACTCGAGGCGGCGACGCTTTATTCATAAGTTCCTACAGTCTTCCTTGTTCGATGCAGTAGTCATAGACTTCCGTTGTGACGTGCGTTCCACTTTGCGGCTTTACGCCATAGACTCTTTCTTTGTGGGTGGACTGCCTTCCACAGGCAGGGCAAATGCAGAAGAATGTTATGTACCAGTGTTCTTTGTGTTTCATGATATCCTTCCAATTCAACCATTCACTTCACTGGTAACCGCAGTCATGATATTCACAACGGGTGTCGTGTCATATCGAATGTTTTCGTAAAACACAACGTAAGGCGTCTTGTTCAGACCTACCTCAACGAAATTGATGCCCTGGACTTTTTTCGGCTTGGAAAGAATAGTGAGAACCGTTCCATCGGGCGGAATGATGTAGCCATCAAGATGACTTCCGGCTGGGGATGCCAGGACGAGTGCATTGCGGACTTTGTTTTTCCTGTTTGTTACCTCAACCTTAGTGCCAGCAACAATCAGTGCCTTGGGTGTCGTCATACTCCCTTCATTTCCTTTGACTATCAGGTGGCTCAGTTGACACAGTAATATAGAGACGCTTACCTTGAAAAGGGATAGAGTGCAGGCTGTGATTGTGCGACGTGATTTTCACATCAGGCGAACCAACCTCAGATGAGCGGCTGTTAACGGCCAACTGCAACCACCGCACAAACTCTGTGAACAGTAGCCTGCTGCTCTGTGCCTCTTTTTCTTTAGACATGAAAGACACCTCTTCTACCGGAGATGGTAGGCTATGGTTGATTATGCCATAATGGCAAAAACAGATAAAGCCCATTGTTCGTGGGCTTTATCAACAAACTTGGACCAGGGGAGAATCGAACTCCCGTCCGCAAAAATTAGCTACAGGCGTCTACACATCATAGTCTCTCTTTTGTTTATTCAGCCCGCCTGCTCCGGGAGACAGGATATCGGCAGACCTAGCTCATTTATCTCGATCTTGGTGCAAGAACCGTGCATTTGCAAGACCCAGCCTGATTTATTACAGTCTTCAAGCCCATTCAGACGGGATTGACTTGGGACTGCCTGCTATTCACGCAGCAAGGGCGTAAGTGCTATCGTTTGCGCTTAAAGTTGTCTACTGGCTTTGAGGTGGTTGTAAACTCCCACCGATGTGCAACCCGTCATTCCTTTCCACGTCGAAACCATGTCTGGCCCATGACCTGTGTTATCAGGAAAACACAGGAAAAATTGCATATGAGTTACCATGCTTCTTGAACTTCCAGTGTCCAAGAACGGTACCGCACACTATTGTCCCCTTTTGCAGAAGCTCGTCCAGGCCAGTCTTGCCCATGTAGTAACGTGCCTCGTTGTCGGTATTCTCAAGGATGGCCTTGCCGTCCCATGATAGCTTCAAGAACTTTAGGTTCGCCTCAAAGACATCATTCTCTCGCCACTCATACTTGTCGGCCCAGTTTTTGTTGCCCCTCATCTCCCATGGAGAGATTTGATTTGGCACGCTTTCTGGTGTCAGAGCCCAAGTTGTAAACGGTCCTTGCGTGTTCGACGCCGGGTCTCTTTTGACGTATGGGATCTTATAGGCAATCCCTTTTTTGCTTGGGCGAGACTTTCTCATGTAAGAGGTACTTCTTCCTAAGACTATCTTAGGATAAATACGTCCTTAAAGCGTTTTACCGAAGAAATTCGGAAGATGCACCCCAAACCGCAGGCGCATCCACCTACGGAAGCGACGGTAGGGACGCTTGATAAACCAGAAAAAGTGGCGCTGGTGGCCGTCCTTCACTACATGACAGCCAGCGCAGAGAGGCTGTATGTTCTCAACGAGATTGGTTCCGCCAGACCCCAGGCTTACCTTATGATCCATGGTCAGCTTCTTACGACCAGAGCAGCCGCAGGCGGCGCAGGAATAGTCGTGTCTCTCAAGGCAGGCCAGCCACTCATTCACATAAATTCGTCCAGCACCGGGATTCTTCTTCCGAAGCCGACGGTGTCGGTTGTTTGAGCGGACACGCTGACGCTCAGCGTGATAACACGCATGACATATCGTCTCTGGAAAGTTCCCTGACCGTTTGACGTTTGAAAGCGACAGCAGGCAGAGTCTACACTGACCCATTGCTCTCCTCGCCATTGGAGGACCGGCGCATCTTATCAAAGACCTTGGCGGGGTTATGAATCTTCATCTGCCCAAACTCGTCATCCGAGATAGTGTAGATGACATTTCGGATGCCATAGTTGAATAGAACGTGCCTACAGATTTCGCACGGGCGAGCCATAGCATAGGACTCGTTAATCTTGCGCTTTCGGGCAACGTACATTTTGCATCCACGCAGGTCAATCTTTCCACGAACCTTGAGGATGGCATCCATCTCAGCGTGGGTAGAGAGACACCAGTCCCTCTCACCCCTTGCCATGTCGCCGTAGTGTTCAACAAAAGCATTCGTAGAACGCTTGTTGTATCCCACCGAAACAACAGAGCCCCCACGGACAATCAAAGCGCAGAGGTGATACTCAAGCGGATTGTCATAGGTATACTCCTGCGAGTAGTGAAGGGCCATGCGGAGAAACTTGTGCATACTGCCATTATATCATATTAACCACCAACACTAAACACTTTGTTTCAAAGGCAAAACAACTGTTCTTGCTCAGTCATCCCCAACCCAGGAGAACTGTTTCCACCAGTTGGAACGAAAATCCTGACCCACACCACCATGTTTACGCTGCTCTTCTTTCAGAGCATGACTTTGCTGGGTAGCGTATTGCTTTATGCCGGAAGAGGTCATGATGGGAGGTACAAACTTGGACTCGACGCCAAAGGACGTACCCATCGAGTTCATTTTCTTCTGGCCCATAGAGATGCCCGCAAGCATCGCAGACGCAACCTCAACACTGTCCCAAGCATTAACTCCCGCTGCTTCATATAGATAGTTGCCAATAGCAAGAGCCATAACCAAGTCATCGTTGTACCCTTTCATTGCTTGAGCTCGATTGTTTTTCCAGACGAAAGTCTTGAGTTCGTTAACCAGTCTCATCGAGTAGATTTTGAGTCTCTTGTTGCGGAAAACGTTCTCTAGCTTCGCCAACATCTCATCTCGATTTTTTGGGCCGGTCGTAAAACCAGGGATGTCATCCTGAATATCGCTGGTGGTATAGGAGGTATGCATACTATTTCTGCCTATACGTTCATAGAACAGATTAGGGTATCCAGATTTCTTGAGGGCGCTCGACGTTAAGAGTCCAAAGGAGTTGAGCTCTGGGCAGAGTAGGGCCTTGTTGTATCTAAACCCAACGTCAATCATCAGGTTGGCCAGTTCTTCTGGAGGGACCTTGCCCTGGAATTCACAAACTACCTCATCGGCGGTGGTATCAACAACGTGAAAGGAAGAGAAGTCTTCAGCGTCGCCTCTGGACACGTCACCAGAAACTAGGTATCGGTGCTCTGACACAACATCCTTCCAAACCCACACCTCTCCTCTAGGCCCATAGGTCATTATCGGGGCCTTGCAGCCCTTCTCTAGCTCTTCCATGGTATCTGCCGAGACGAAGTTGTCGCCAGATGCAGCGAACGAGCACAGAAGCTCCTGGGCCACACCTCTTTCGCCTTTGGCTGGAAGGATTTCGGCTCTTTGTGCCTTAAACCACTCCTCGTCCCTTTCGGGGTGTACCTGCCATGGCAGTTCAATCCTGTAGAAATTGTTGGTCCCGGTTCCAGGATTTGGATTTCCGATACCGTCTTCCCCTTCCTTGGCTCCAACCCATAGTTTGTGAAACAGCGTTCCTACACCGGATGGAGAGGAAATTAGGATGGCCGACCCACCCGTTGAAAGTGTTGGCCAGAGGCCAAGCCAAAGGTCGTCTACTCCGTCAACGTGAGCCGCCTCGTCAATAATCAAAAGAGAAAGAGCTTCTGAACGGCCTGCGTCTGTACCCGTTGGTACGGCCTGCACCTTGGAACCGTTGGAGAACTCCAGATATCTTACGGAGCGAGCCTTGATCTGAGGCATGACCAGCCAACGTGGTAGAGAGTCATACATGCCATTGACCTTCTTAATGAAGTTCTTGGCAACCTCGAGTCTGGTTGCGATAACCAAAATGTTCTTATCCCGCTGAAAGACGGCCATCCACAGGGAGTAGGCTGCCGACAGAGTGGACAGACCTAACTGCCTGCTCTTGTTTGTTATAACGAACCTGTGGCCCTGGAAGGCATGAAGGCACCTATCCTGGTATGGGAAGGTTCGGAAGGGTAGAGGGCCTTTTACGGGATGGGAAATCTTAACGTACTTGGAGATGAAGTAGGCCGCATCCGTGCCGCAGCGCATTATCTCTTTTACCTGGTCTGCCCTACTTGGCACGACGCCTGTAGTCGTCGGGCGTTTAATCTTAGCCATTTGTCGTTCACTTAATTTCTATTAGGCACCCAAAGCGGTAATAGGCCTTGCGAGTTCCCTTATATTGCGTGAAAGTAAGGAATTCAACATCCTCTCCGATGCTCGAATCAACAATCTCAAAGGAGGGAACGTCCTGACCCTTGAAATCGGTCTTGTACTGCTCCTTGATCTTGTCAAGGGCGGCCTCCAACATGCCAATGGCCTCTTCCTTGTATCGTCTCATCATTTCACGCATCATGGTATCTGAACCAAAGTTCACAATCATCATGTATCGGCACTTCAACATCCCGTCATCCAGGATGTCAAACTTAACAGACTGCGTGTTGAATCCTTTGTTCATCGAACCTTCGGAGCCAAAGGTTGTGTTAAGAATTCGAGAAAGATTCAAGTATCTCTGGTAGTCATTGACAAGCATTTACGGCCTCTTCTTACTTGAGTTTAAGTATAGGCTTGGCGTACAAAGCTCGTGTTTCAATGAACTCTTGCCAGAATTCGGTTGTTTTGTCAGGCATTACACCATCAGGCCAGGATACTGACTTGTTGTTTGTCCACCGGTTATCGCAGTGAGCACAAACTCCATGTTTTCTGTGGGCCAGGGAGTCTTCCAGAGTCTTCATTGGAAACTCACAGCAGCGACAGAATAGTGGAACAATGGAGGAGTGGTCCTTGGGCCTAATCAGAAGTATAGCCCCACCAGCAACCAACACAACTTCCTTGCTAAAATAATCTTGCATACAGCAGGTATTCTACTTAAGAAGCCGTAAAACGCCAAAAGAAAACGGCGGGCTCGGCTTTGATTTCGCCGGGACACCGCCGCAGGGGGAGCGTTATTGTCGCTGATTATCAGCGAGCGTTCAAGGTTCGTCCTCGGCGGAGCGGGGCAGCGGGAGGAGGAGAGTGCTGAATGTCGAGCATAACCTGTCCACACACCTCCTGGACCCTCTGGAAGGAAGGATGGGTGTAGGACTCTGCCATCAGAGCACCGAGAGTATCGACGTGCCTCTTCTCGGTTACATGACTAAGCTCGGTCAGCACATAGGCAGCATATGCCCAATTTTCATCCGAAAACCCAAGAGAGACAAGCTCCTGGTAACGATTGATCATTCTCACAACCTGTGAGGCCCGAGCATCAGCGTGCTGCTTCTTTTGCTGTTGAAGCTCTTGGGCGGTCATTGTCCTGCTGCTGTTGTTGTTGTTTGCACTTGTCTTCATTGTCGTTCTCGTCTATCTTTATGAAAGGTGGGTGTTCAGAGAGAAATTCCATCTATTTCGACATTCTCAAATGTCACTTCAATTCCAAGCATGTTGATGTCTGGACGCTTGCAAACGGCAGTGCCAAAGTCTAGTGCCTGAATCCTGGCACCCTCAAACTTCCAAACACTGAGCGGCTCCTTGTCTTCCATGGCCGTAGCATGAGCCTTGGCTGCGGATTTCGTTTGTTTCTTTTTGGCAGGGCCCGCCTCTTCTGCATCTTCTTCCTCAGAAGAGGGCTCGTCTGTCCAGTGCAGTTCCAGTTTGATTGGGCCTTTCTTGGAAGCCTTGTATAGTTGCTTGAAGCAGCCATTGCGGATATTTTCCGCAGTAACGTTGAGATAAATCATGATGGAGCTTTTCTCGTGAATGGCCTGCTGGTCGTCACGAACCTTCTTCATGATAATCTTCGGAAGCTCCATGCCCTTGACGGACTCAGCACGAAAGGCATCCGAAAAAAGGGTAAACTTGTCGCTATAGATAAGCGGAGCGGGCGGAGCCTCTGCTCCTGCGGCTGCGCCAAGCTCGCCCATCATTACCGAGTGCAGTGCTGCCGTTGCAGCCTCCAGGCCAGCCGTGGCATCCTCCGTAACAAGCTCAGCACCGGTTTTTTCGGTCTGGCCGCTCCTAGCCATTGTCTTGGCTATGGGTGGCTGCTTCTTACGCTCAGGCTTTGCCGTCGTTGTAGTTGTCATGGTAATACGTTCGCCTTTTGTTTGCATTATGCTACTTCAACCTTTGATTCCAGCCCATCGTTTTGAATCTCAATGAGTCGGTCAGCTACTTCTTTGATTTGATTGATGTGTGTGATGACCAGTATGGTTTTGAAATACGACTTGAGAACAGAAAGAAGCTCCATGCACTTGATCGTTGACTCTTCGTCTAGAGCGCCAAACCCTTCGTCAATGATTAGCAGGTCCGACCGAGCAAGGTTTGAAACGTTTATCAGAGCAACCCTAAGTGCTATTGAGCACATCATCTTTTCCATGCCCGAAGCAAGCTCAATAATGCGTCGGGAGTGCTGATCCTCGATATAGACATCCATTACGTTGGATGTTGTATCCGTTTCTAGGGTTACCTTAAAGTCAACAATGGTATCGAGGATTTTAGCCAACTCAAAGTTGATAGCAGGCAGTTGGGACTTCAAAATCATAGCAGGTATGCCATTCTTTGAAAATGCCATTTGTATACTCTCAAAAACCTTTAGCTTCTCAAGGTCAGCCCTACACTCAGAGCGTTCTTTTGAGAGAAGTTTTAGCTGTTCCGTCTTACCACCGAGCTTCACAAGAAAATCCCTATGCTGCCGCTCCAAGGTCTCAGTGTCAGAGACAAGCACGTCAAGAAGAAGCTTGTTCTTCTCAACCTCACGACGCTCCTGGGTTGCCAGCTTCTTTGTAATGTCAGCCTGACTTGCCTCCTTTTCGGCAATTTCACGACGGGCGTCTACAATATCACGTCTAAGGATCTCTATCGTGTTTTTACAGGAAGAGATTGCGGAAGTGTTCTGCGTAGAAGCCCTCTCAAGGCTCTGGAAGGCCTCCAGGCGCTCGGCTATGCGGTCGTTCAGGTAAGATGAAAGCGTGCCATCCAGAGCCTCCATGGAGGAGGAAAGCTGCTCCACGGTCTGCTGCTGCTGAGCGATGCGCCTTTTGTCTTCGTGTGAGTCCTTAATGAACTTGCAGGTCGGGAACATATCTCCGCACGGAACCGTCTCTAGCTTTTTAACGGACTTCTTCTGGTGCTCGAATAGTGCATTTTCCCTTGCAAAACTCTCTCTCAGAGTTGAGAGGCTTGCCCTTGCCTCTTCCATCTTCGCAAGCTTACCCTTGAGTTCATCAACGTTAACCTCTCTCTTCTGAGAGAAGAGCTTCTCCTGCTTTGCAAGATTCACCTGGAGCCTGTCCTTCGCCGCCTCCTCATCTAGGAGGAGTTTGGCTAGCTTCTTCTCCAGTCCCTCCAGAGCCCTTCTCACGGCCAAGAGGTTCTTCGTGGTTACGTCGTCGGACTCTTTATCGTGCTGCATTATCCAGAGCTTGAGCTCATCTCGCCTCGTGACATTCTCCACGATTTTCTTATGAAGCTCTTCTGCCTTGGCCTCGATATCGGCTGCCTCGGTAGCGCCCCGACGAAGGGCTGCTGTCCAGTCAAAGTTGCTGTACTTCTTTGTCTTGTCATTTAGAAGAGCGAAATCCTCCTTGGCATAGGAGTGAAGCTTTTCAAAAATATCCAAGTCAAGGAACCTTGACAGAATTGCCTTTCTCTGACTTGCACCTTCCTCAATGAAACGAGAGATGCCTCCCTGGTTTGAAAGGGCGGTAAGGAGAAAGTCCTGTGGGGAGCCGATTAGCTTTCGTATTTCCTTGTCCGTGTCATCCCTGCTGATGGCATTCATTTCGTTCAGAACGCCATCTGCCCCAATACGATACAGGTTGAGTGCGGTAATCGTCTTGTCCGCATCTTCCTTCTTTGGATTCTTCTTTGGGGTGTTACGAACAGTTTCACGAACAACCAAGTAGTCGTTCCCACCAATTGAGAGAGAAACTTTGGCGTTACAGTGGTTCTTGTTTTTGTTAATGATGTGGGCAGCCTTCATTGTCCCACGGTCGGTGGTATTGAACAAGCCGTACATCATCGCCCCTACGATGGAGCTCTTACCGGTCTTATTTGGACCGAAAACACCAACGATACCATCCAGGTTTTCAAAGTTGATTGAATTGCCCTCGCCGTAGCGAAAGACGTTGTCAAACTTCATTCCCCTTAGGGACCAAGTGATATTTCTTGCTACCTGATCTGACTCGTCGCTGTTTAGCTGATCAAGATACCTTTGTATTGTTGCCTCAGACTGAGCCAGTTGGTTATCAACCAGACTGTAGGTCTCCTTGTTCGAGCGCACATATTCCCTATACAGGGCTGTTAGAGCGGAGGGATCGGTACGAAGATTAGTCTTGAGAACCTTCTTACCGTCAGACTCTATGGTTTCCATCTTAGAAACCAAGTCATACTTGAAAAGTACCTCCGACGCCTTGCGATGCTCTTTTAGCTCGTGAAAAAGCTGCCTTGACTCCACCTGCTGGATGGGGTTGGCCGAGGTGATGCGAAATCTAGCACCTGGGTGTACGAGGCCTCTTTCCTTGGAAAGGGTTTTGAGTGTGGACGCAACAGAGCCAGCCCAGGGAACGGTAATGAATGGAGCCCGATTCTCAAGCTCCACAAAGGAAACATCCCAGTCCTTCTGGCTGCGAATGTCCCAAACCAGAAACCCCTTTGTTTCCTGCTCACCAAAGTTCTGCTGTATCAGAGAACCCGGATAACCAATCCAGGGCTTCTCTTTCCCAAACTTGTCCATCTTGTAAGCTAGGAATTGGTTACGGTGGATATCCCCGAGCAGGGCGAAGTCCATTCCACGGAAGAATGTAACGTCCCTCTGTGTCTCAGGCAACTTGAAGTTTGCGTCGGTCGAGCACCCCTGAATAGAACCATGAAACAGTGCAATGTTTATTTTGCCCTTGACTGGGGAAATGGTCTTCCACCCCTCCAAGTCAAAAGGAGAGTAAACGTGCAACATTACATCATCGCCACCGAAAACTCCACCCGCCAACTTAATGTCACCAAGAGGCAGAGTGCCTGACTTCTTTAGCAGGTATGAGTTTCTGTGATTGATGGCTTCATGAATTGGAGAAATGATGTCTTGACGGCCTGAGTTCGTCAGGTTTCCATCGTGATTTCCAAGAATAGAAATTGTCGGAGCAATGTCCGCCAACTCACGAAACATCCAGGAAAGCTTGTCGATAATCTCAGGCGTGATTCCCTGAGTTTTGGTGTGGAAAGTGTCGCCCGTGTTTATGATCAGGTCTGGCTGGATGCGCCGCTTAAGCATGTCGAATAGACGCTCGAAACTATCCGTGTACTCTTCGTGACGTGCAATACCTCGCCAGTGGATATCAGACAGGTGGCAAATCTTCATTTCTTCCTACTAAACATTCCGGCTACTTTAGCCTTCAAGAGAAAGTTCTTACTATAAGGTATAGCATGGTCAAGTATACCGATAAACTCACTTCTCGGCATCTCACCAACGTCCTTATATCCAGTAGGTAATGTAACAATGTTAACCGGAATATCATACTGGTGCAGTAACTCAGCGATTTTAAGGGTCTTTGTTTGAAACGCATCAGGATCAAGGGCGAGATTTACCTCTGTCCGGTTTTGCAATATCTTTAGAAACAGGCGGTAGTCCGTTGTCAGGTCAGAGCCAAGCAGACAAGTAGCGTTGGTGTTACACCTAACCAGATCAAATGGCCCTTCAACAATTGTTAGCGGTAGAGACCAGTCCAACATCAACTCGTTAAAGACAATGTCTTCCCTAGGGACGCTGGCGTTCACATACTTCGGAAACATACCATCTCGAACAGCTCTAGCCACGTAGTAGTTTAAGTCGCCATTCTCGTCATAGGACGGCATGATGACTCGATGTACTAGGCCAGGGTCTTCTACCGTTAACCCAAACTTCCAGTACGGCGTCCAAACCCTCCTTCTAAGCAAGGTGGGATGGGAAGCCATTTTTACTGGCGGGTCTCGAGGAATCCTCTTTCTGACGTACCTTATGCACTCGGTTCTGGCCTTAATCTCGTCTTCAGAGTAAAGGCTTTGGTCATCAACCACGAATAAAGGCCTAAACCCTGTTGGCAGCTTCAGCTTTGTATCAACTGGCGGCTTGCTTTCTTCGTCATCTATGTCGTCATAGAGGTAGCCAGCCCCAACGAACGTTCCGAGATATTCAACGAGACGCTCTGTGTGGTTTCTCTTGAGAAGGTCAACTAAGTTCCTAGACTTATACCCGCACACCCAGCAGTGGCACATGAAATTGTCAGTGCGAATTACCAGCTTCTTTTTAGAGTAGGTACCAGAATGGCCATCTCTGCAAGCAGGACAAACGACGGAAATGTTTAGGCCTTGGTTGGATAGGGTGCCTGTTCCAAACACTGCCTCAATAAAGTCAACTGCTTGACCTTTGGTGTAAATCGGCATGAAGGCCCGTCTTTCTCTCTCTCTCAGCTCTTTTTGGTGGAACGGACCGTGCGGCCCTTGTTGCGTTCGCTAGACGGTGTATCCTTTAGAATTTCTATGAAGCCCGGACCATGCGAACCATAGGCAGTTGACTTAGACCAGACAAACCAAGCATATTCAATGCTATCAGTACCCTTGCCCGTAAAGGATGGTCGGTTTGGAAGAACTAGAATCTCTGGGGTATGAGACCGTAGCCAGGAGGAACGCTCCTGTGAGCCAAGAAAGTTAAGGCGAAGTAACATGCAGACGTGCTCCGGCGAGTATTCAATGGCCCTCTTCGCAAACTCTAGTGCCTTGTTGAATGGCGGATTTGTAATGATGACATCAGGATCCTTATGCCCAAGGGCTGACGGCAGCATCGGAAGCGTGCTTGTAAAGTCGCAAGTCACTACTTTCTCTACGTTTGGTATTGCCAGAAGTTCTGGCTCAAACTTTGCCTGTATCTCGGTTGCGATAAACTTGGGCAAATCATTTACCTTCCAAGAGTTAACTGCCTTAATGATTGCCCCTGAACCGGCTGCTGGCTCAAACCAGAGATGTTCGGGCTCCACATAAACAAGATTGGCATCAAGAAAACGATGTACACACCATTCCGGCGTGGGATAGAAGTCGAAGGGGTCTCTAGTTGCAGAATTTTTCTTTGTTTTCGACACGTTCACTAACCTTAGACGCCCATCAACTGGCCGCCACGACAAATAACCCAAGAATCAGCCCGGTCCTCATTCACCTTATCATACACGACTTCACCTTTAAATTTGCCCGACTTAGCCGTGTGTGTTATCCATGAAAAAGAAGGATTCCGATCCTTTACCGCCTCAAACACCTTGGTCTTGGTGTTTTTTGTCTTGTCCTTGTAATCAATCTTGATTGAGAGCTTGGAACGTGCGGAACGGACATTGACCATCTTTGGAACTAGGCCCGTTAGTTGGTAAATCTTGTAGGATAGGATTCCATTGAATCTTCCAAGGGTCATGATGGTATCCGCAGATGAGAAGCCGGGAGAGAACTTCTTGGCTGCCTCCTCAATGAAGACCTTTCGTACCTTCCAGGTCTTGTCAAACCACAGTACACGAAAGTTGTCTGCCTTGCTATACTCATTCTCAAAGTCTGATAGCTTCTGGTGATCGAGCAGAACCAGCTTGCCTGTCTTGACTTCAAGGACGCAGATACCAACCACGGCAGTGGAAATGTCAAGACCTATATCAACCTCTAGCCCCGGAGCGGTGACCTCTTTTTGGCCGTCACCTTCTTCTTCTTCTTTTTTACTGGCAAGAGCCCGTGAACCTTCATCAGTGGAAAGATCATCTTCTCCGTCCAAAACTCGTAGCTTGTTTGTTGTTTTTGTACGCCGCACCATTGTCTTGCTGCCTCTGCCTTTTTCTTGACAATCAGGTTATTCATCTGATTTTCACGTTTTACCTCGACCAACTTATGCTGACCATCTGCGTATGCGACCAGGAAGTCGGGGAAGTAGTTTCTTACCTTGCCAGATTTTGTATTTGACGTATACGGGATTCCGAAGGGCTCATAGGCATACTGCACCACCCGAGGGTCTGCGTCGAGCTGAAGGCAAATAACAAACTCCCAGCCAGACCTGTACTTTATGGGACTCTTACATTTTAAGGAAATGTGAATTCCTGTCTTGTATCTCGACCGACGGCGTCTCTTCCGTGGAGGTTTGCTTGTTTTTGTTGTGGTCATTCTGTAGAGTGCCTTATGAGATATTCAGTGGAACATTACCAATTAGAGAGAGGTAGGAGATATAGTTGAAATACTTAACAGGAGTATGAAGCTTTCAAGCCTAATGGTATATCTTTTTGAGGAATGTACTCCACCTACCCCTACAAAGGAACCTGCTCTTGAAGAGGGCCTTGAAGAGGTTGCTGCCTATCCTGAAGGATTTGACATAAAGACACTGAAGTCCCTTCCTAGCTTTGCTCAAAAGAAGAAGTATGTCATGAAGTACCTGCCCAAGCTTGGTGCTGGGTCAGCAAGAGTGGTCTTTGCAGCAGATCCCGGAATTGTTCTAAAGGTTGCCAAGAATGCCAAGGGTATTGCTCAGAACGAAGTCGAGTTTGACGTTTCGCAATATGCAGAGGAATATGGATTTGAGAATTTGATAGCCAGGGTCGTTGACTCCGACCCCGATAACATCTGGCTTGAATCTGAACGAGCCAGAAAGAGTACGGCTGAGGATTGGAGAAGAATATATGGTGTTCCGAAGAGAGACGCCATGATGCTCATCTACAAGACCACCTGGACTCATGATCCGGCACGCCGAGAAGCGGAACTTGCCGATAAGTCTCCTGAGTTCAAAGAGATGATACAGGACATCAAAAACTTCGTAAGCGTGAACCGTATGGAAATTGGAGACCTGTCACGAACATCCTCCTGGGGTGTCGTCACTCGTGGTGGCAAGGATCACTTGGTGCTAGTAGACTACGGATACAGTACCGAAGTACGCAACAAACACTACACCCCAAAGAATCTACCTCGCCAGTGGGGATGACCCGCTCAGAAGTCCATCTTGATTTTGAAGAGCAGCTTATCGCCGGATCTCTTTAGGATTGGCTGAGCAACTGCCGTTCTTGCGATAACGTTTAGGTTGTCGTCATGCAGGTTTACATGCGTGATGTAAACATACTTGCTGGTATCTGTGTTGTTTGCTAGGTCGGCATCAACCGCTCCAGACATGTAGGATGGATTGGACGAGGAGATGAGTTGCATTGGCCGAGCATAGGCATTTACGGTTAGCACATGAATGTTCTGCATTCCCTTGAACGTTGCTGTGAAGGATGTCTCCCCGAAGAAATATAGCTGTGGAGATTTGATTAGAACAATCCCCTCGCTATAGAAAATGTTCCCAACGGAACTCCAGGTTGCGTGCGAGCCGTCTGCGTCTGCCCTGTAAAGATTCCCAAGCCCATCATCCTTTAGCTTGAACCCAAACTTTTCATCAGAGCCAGAGATGACAGCTTCCTCAAGTTCAAAGGTGCCTGGTTTAATTTGGTTACCATAGAAGAGGTTGGAGATATCGAACAGTACAACCTGGTTGGATGAACCGTCCCGTGTTCGGTGATAGATAGCCAGAGAATCTCCAGGGATATCACCAACGCTCCCAGGGGCACTTCCACCGACAAGAGCACTTACAATTGAACCGGTCTCCTGGATAAGTGTATCGCTGGGGAAGGACTCGGTTATCATGTTTCTAAGGGAAATAACGCCCGGCTCATAGTTCCCAAGGTCATTTGTGAACGATGACGTATTCAGGGTTGTCAGCAGGCCGAAGTTCGGAACAAACCTTCCGTTATCACATGGCAAAATGCTGTACAGTCTCTTTAGGTTTGAGCCGGTGTTGTACAGAATTGTGTTTGCACTAAGTGCTGTTGGGAATGTCGTATCTATTGTTGAGCCGGTTAGATTCCAAAGGCGAGCATATCTTCCTGTTGCAAAATCTCGCACATAGTTTTCGAGGTTGATATAGTGACCACCACACCCAAAGGCCATCTCCTTTGCAAATGGAGTATGTGTCGCCCCGTCCTTTCCGAAAAACGGTGTTACAGGAATTCCACCTGATGAGCCATAAAACTTCCTCTCAGGGGATTCGTGTGTAAAGAATGGAGGTAGGTAAAACAAAAGCCCGTTACCGGATGCGTTTGCCGGTCCAGTCTCCTCAAGCCTTGAAATGTCTGAGGTTGTCAGGTACTTTTCGTATAGCTTAAGCTCATGTATTTCGGCATTTAGTGGATGAGAAAAGTCAAAGGCGCTCGGAGCAAATCCGGTACCTCCATCCATTTCATATAACCCTTCACGCTCCGTAGTGTCGTTGGTGAAAAACTGCGTCAGGGCTGTAGCAATAGAGTTTTGACCCTCGTAGTAGTTGCCTACACACAGTACGGATGGATCTCCGAAACTCTGATCGCCAACATTCAGACTTGCACTGATGACGAACGTACCCCTCGGCACGCCATTAACAAGGAATGACCCAGACCCAAAGTTGTAGTTTGTCCCGCCCCACCTGATGGTAACGTGACTCCAGGCATTTATTGGAAGAGCATTGTCGTCCGAAAAGAACGTCAAATAATTGGTCTGGGTGACAATACTTGGTCGAATGTTTGCAGATGCGGAAAGCTGTAACCCGAGCCGAAACGCATCCGTCTTACCCGTCATATCCTTAGAGGAGCCCGAGTGTAGAGTAAGCGCATACGCCCCTGTGAGGTGCAGAATGGTGCCAGCGTTGTACTCTGCGTCTATGGAGTCAACGGTGTACTTAGGCTTCACCCAGAAGTCAAACGAGAAGGAGCCGGTAAACCCGTACTGCGTCAAGGAACTTACTGCGCTATTTCTGATGGGGTTTGGGTACAACAACACACTTGCTGTGGAGACGTTGCTCGCAGTATAGAAGTTTAGGCAGTTGTAGTTGGTTACGTTAAAGTTTGCCCTTGGGTATATCGTTCTATAGAACGGCATCAAGGTATCTACAACGGCCGTCTTTCTCAGGCTGTTGGAGTTTAGGCTAAACGGTGGTGTGAAGCGAACAACCTGCTGCTGCTGCTGTTTGCGAACGCTCGCCTGTTGAGCTGTTACTGCGTCGAGGTAGGCAGACACAACATCGGTCGTGTTGGTGCTCCCTGTAGCTCGCAGAATGTCTCGTCGTAGCTCATCCAGGTTTTGGTCAAGATAAAAGCTCGATGAGAAGGAGGATAGGGGGAATATCTCCTTCTCAATACTCGAGCGTCTAGCAAATACATTTACCGAGCCGGTAACGCCAGAAGAAGAACTTGAAAACGTCCTTGCAGGACTGGTCTCAAGTGTAAAGGTCTCCTGGTCCTCTGCTGTGATTTTCTGAATTGCCATTGTTGCATAGTCTAGTGACCGAAAAGGTAGAAACGTGAATCAGTAGTCGAGTCTGATCTTTAGAGTCAAATCTCTTTCGTCATCCTTCAGGACAGGTCGTGATAGCTTGGCTACCCCGAGAAGGTTGTCGTATGCGTCATACAGGCCCACGCTCGTTACGAACGTAAACGTCCTTTGGGTTTCTTCCTGGCCCTCGTCGATGACGACTATTCGGTTATTCCCGTCGATAAACGTTGGGTTTGATGAGTAGTTCGCCTCATCTGCCGCAATACGGCAGAAGTATAGGGTTGAGTTGATGTTCGTAACGTTCTGGAAGGTGATAGAGGTCTGGGCCGATGCTGTAAATCTTGTTGAGCAAACGTGGTCCAGGAAGTCGTCTATGGATGCGCTAGTTGCCAAAGCCATTATGGAGCCCGAGAAGTTTGGAGCAGTACCAGTAGCCGTGGCAGCACTCTCAATCGAGCCGGTAAGCTTTCTAGCTTGGTCAAGCGACCGTGACATGTCAAGTACCAATACTCCTCTGTCCAGGAACAGCAGGCCAAGAGGATTTCCAACGTCAGCCGAGTCTACGATGGTGGATACCTGTCCACCGAAAGTGAAGAACTTGTTTGTACTAGAGTTGATGTCCGTAAGGATAAGCGAGCCAGAGCCGTTCACCGACAAATTCTGGACTTTGTGAGTCGGCGTGGTTATCGCCTGTGCTCCAGTTGGTATGAGGCGAAGTGCAAACGTTTCTCTCTTTACCTGGTCCCTGGCGAACAGTCTCTTGAAGGAAATGAAGATGGCCTCACGAATCTCGTTCGATGTAGAGCCAGACTGTGCTGTGAAGATTTCGTCCTGAGAACCCAGGAGCTGTTGGGCAAATAGTCTGTACACATCCATCTTCTCACGCATCATGAGAGAGGTGTTCGGGAAGATGTACTTTCCATTGGCATCAATGGTTGGTCCAATGTTCGTAACCGCCGACGAGCCAGTGTGAAAGCCAAACGTGATATCAAACACGGAGTTGGCAGTCTGAAGAGTGAAGTCCTGGTCAAAGACTGTCTGGAATAGGGATGAAGTTACCCCCGGCCCTACGCCACCAGTTACGAAAACTTGATACTGCTTCCTGGTAGCAGAGCTGGAAATGTCTGTACCCAGAACGTCAACTAACTGGTTGAGAAACGATTTGGAGGTCTTGATGTCCTCTCCTGAGAATTCCTTAAAAACTGCCATGTTACATTATTCCTTGCTTTTGGGCTTCAATATCCAGACAGACTTATCTCAATCACAGGGTAGAGGAAATTTGAACCTGGAATTCAAGCACCGCACCAGACTGAACGCCTGAAATTCTCACGTATGTATTGATCTGACTCTTGTTGTAGGTCGCACCGTAAATCTGAAACTGACTGTCAGAGATTGCCTTGGTTGCGATTGTGAATGTGATTCTCGAGCCACCCAGGGAAGTCTCACCAGCATCTCTTGTGAGGATGTAGGTGGCCCTCTGCTGTCCATCTATGTTGTCAGCGGCACTTCCAATAACCTGTAGGAACTGGTTTGATAGCTCAACCACAAATGCCTGATCACGAAGCTCAACATCTATGCTTGCCTCGTTATCAATGCTTTGAAGCACGGTGATTGTGCGTCTCTTGGTTGTCGTATTGCCAATCGTGAGGATGTTCGTTGTCGAGTCCACGCCCTCACCGGTAAACGTGATATTTGGAAGACGGATTAGGTTGGGATTTGAGATGGACACGCAGCGATATTTCTGCGCCAGAGCACCATTGGTAAGTGCCTCAAAGATCGGAGTATTCTTCTCGATCTTTTCCTTCCCAACGGTTCTACCAAACTTCTTAATGAGCGTGTAGTCAATCTCATCATCAGCTACGGCAAACTTCACCACCGAAAATGACCCATCATTTCTGGCAATGAACTGTCTACCGGTGTCGGTCAGAACAGCGTCCAGAATGATGTTATTCGTATCTCCTTGAAGGAATCCCACTATGCACTCTCCTGTAGTAAACCCATGTCGAAATATAAGTAGGCGTTACTGTAAAAAACAAAAACCAAGTGACCTGATGCCGCTAGGACTTTTTCATGCCGCTCCTGCGGTCAGATAGATGAATAGCAACCGAGGACTGCTGCTGTAGATCAACGTTGAGGAGCTGCAAGGTGTACTTTGAACTCTCATCACTTCTGAGCAGGCGTAGGTCATTCTTGTCCCTGTCAACGATCTTTAGATACTCTGGGTTAAAGACCACTCGCAGCAGTTTAGAGCCTGAAGTGCGAATCGTATCAACAAATGCATCTCTTTGCAGATAGAAATTTGGATATGGCTTTGGAGCACCGGCCAAGGATATCAGCGTCTTGTTCAGCTTGTTCTTGTACTTGTCAAAAGATATCTCAAACTGGATGGAGTAGTTGCTGGTAAACCCATGAGCGTCAACCGAGCAGACTGCATAGATCGCCTTCTCTTCTCTGTTGGTGTCATAGTCTATGTAGTAGTTTTTTGGGGAAGTCATCTTTTCAATAAGAACCGAATCGACATCCTCATTTGAGTGATTGGGCGTTAGGCTATCATTGAAGTCGAACATTCGGAGCAGGGTAAATGGCTCATCAATGGTCCTGCGCCGGAAAACCTGAAAGTATTTGATGTCCCTTTGAGGGTTTGGCGGGAACGCCCACAGCAGTCTAGGACGGTCCTTGTCAAAGTCCCAGTCTATTGCAAGGTCAGCAACCGATGGAGGAGGAATAGACTCGGTGCAGTCAATGATGACTTCCGGGCTGTTTTTGGATGCAACAAGAAACGTTATGGCAATAACGTTGTTTGTATCCTCATCCTCAGCAGACACCTCTACCAGAACGACGCTTCGTATTGAGTAACCATATCGTCCGCCGTATTTCACCTTAAGGTCGGCAGTGGACGATGCCTGCGGTGATTCAACAACTATTGGTTCCCTGGTAATGGGTCCATTATCCGTATACTCTGTCTTGTCGATTATGTAACCCACCACCTGGACAGTTGAGTCGAACGCACTTGGATCAATGACACGATAGTCAACAATATCCATGATCTCAAAGCTGTACTCGTCTGCGGTGAGAGTTGAAGCCGTTTCCTGCGCTATTGCTCTCTGCTGGATGACCTCGGCCTGTGGCAGAATGGCCGCAGTCTCGGTATCGAAAATGTTAACCACATTTTCTTTTGTGGTCTTGAGCATTGTTGCCAAGAGCTTGTTATTTAGCTGCGTACGAGTTCTGATATTCTTGACTCTGCTCAGTACGGTCTGAGTTATCTGATCCTGAGACTGTTCATCAAGAAATTGTACGCCATTCCTGTTTAGCCTTGTGAAGTTCTTTGCAAGGAAATCACCAGAGATGTTTTCCGTGGTGTTTCTGTGCAGGTATTTTGAAAGGTCAAGCGGAGAGCCCGTATACTCTTCCGAGTTGCCATCAAGATCGTCCTTTGCCTCCTCAATGGCCCGCCTTATGAAGTAGGAGATTCTATCGTCTTGTCCCTGATCCTGAAAAAACACGTTGGTGTAGTTGTCTGTGATGAAGGTCTCTTCGTTGTGGACTTTGGAGATATTAGACGCAATTGAAACACGCCTTGCCATGTCTGGTCGATTACCGGCTGGGTTTGGACGCCACTCGAATCTAACGTATCTTGGCGTGAATCGGTTAAAGTTTCGAGAATCAAGGAACCCTGTGTCAAATCTCTCCGCCGCTCTTTTTTCAATGAAATCTGGCGGTGTGGTACCGGAGTCATTGAGTTCCTCGTCTACGGTAAAAAACTTGTACACGAACTTTGCCGAGAAGTTCTCGACCTCTGGTGCGTCAACAACCGCAACTCTTTTGGATGGAAGGCTTATTGTCATATGGTTTTCTTCCTACGAGATCACTCTTTGTCATTTGCGGTTTCGATAGCCACGAAGAAGTCATCAAACATCAGATCATTTCTGCCTCTGGCTGTGAGGAAATACCTGTCACCACGACGTGTCACTGCATTCTGAACATAGGACTGATTCCAGGTATTTCTTCCTGATTCGGTTGACAGGGTCTTGGGAAGGTCAATCTCAAAGTTTTCGACGTTTAAGGGTAGATAGAAGATCCTATCAAACATCTTCGGTGCCAGCACCCTACTAGTTACTTCTCCTGCGTTAAATGCCATGCTGCCATAGTCAAAAAGCCTAAGGACATCCTTAACGTCTTCAGCTATGCTTTCATTCGCAAGGAGCTGTTCAATATTTTGATCGGCTGGCAGGTTCGCTCTCCTCACATCACGCAGATATGAGTAAACGATCTGCTGAATCTCAGGAGTTAGACTGCGGGTTGGAGCTGCCGGTGAACGAAAAACATCCTCAGAAATACGGATACCGGTCATGAAGTTGGTGTATAGGCCAAGCAGATAGCTTCCAATGTGGCTTCTTATGAGGTTGCTCTTCTCCTCATTCTGTAGGAAGTCATATTTTGGATTTTGATTGATCGAGGCCAGGCCAACTTTCTTTCTGCTTGAAAGCGTCTCCATGTCGGTGAGTTCTGCTCTGAGCATCATTCTAGAGAAGCTCTCATTTGGCGTTGGGTTGATGCGGTTAATGTCAACCTCCAAAGCAAACAGAGACAGGTCGAATAGAAATTTCTGTGGCTTAAAGACTAGATCATCAAATCGAGCATCTCTCTTGTAGACGTTTATGTTGATGACATCAAACTCCTTGTCCTTGAAGGAGTTTGGGCTTATCTGACCGAGATTAACACGATCTGCTAGCTCCTTAGAGAATCCTGCCGGAACACCAACGCTAAGAATTTTGATTCGGTTGTTGGAGGCGGGCGAGGCTGTGGTAGTATTCATGTATGGAGCCTCCGCTAGAAAAGAGCGGAGGCAGCGGTACTCCATTGAAGTAACAACGTTGGACACGACTAGGTTGTTGTAGACGTAGCCCGCAGTCTCTGTGTAGTTCTGGGCACTTGTCTTGCCCTTAATGTCTTCTAGGATATAGGCCGCAGTTCTAACCTGAGATGGGTTCCGTAGAAGGTTGAGGTTTGAAATGCCACTAGTCCTCAGGAAAGCCTGAAGAGTTGTTTGGTTAAAGACGGTCTGTACTTTTGTGGAACCGTTCTGCATGTAGGTCCCAATAATCGAAAGAATGTGCAGGAAGTTTGTAATCGCCAGCATCTCACCAGCAATCTTTTTCTTGTTGTCTGCAAGAGAGGCTCTGTGTGGAGCGTACTTGTCTGTGCTCTTTATGATTTCCTGTAGAAGATCGGTGTTTGTGATCGTCTTCATGATATTCTTCAGGGAGGTGGCCTCGGAAGGGTTTGTGCTGAGGAGCTCGTTGAAGGACGTGCTATTTTGTAGGAGACTTGCCAGCTCTTTTGTTACCTGGGTAAATGCGGAATTAGAAAATCCAGTTCTGCCTGATGTCGTCGAACCTCCAGAAGACACCACTCTACCACCAGCCCCGCCAGATGTTCGTATAATGCCCAGAGCGTCCCTAATGGAGTCGGCGCTTGGCTTTATTGGGTTGGTTATGCTTGGTGTTAGCGCCCCAAAGTTGATGGAAGTTCCAACGAGCTGATCAATGGTGGATGAGATAATCTTGTTGCCGCCAGTGTATATGGAGACTAGCGTCGCAGTCAAGCTGTTTGAACGCTCAAAGTTGGCAAAGGAGTATTTACCAGCATGTGAGGCCACAATCTCGAAAAGCATTAGTAGCTGAGTCGAGGTGCTGAGGAAGTTGTATCTTGTTCTGTTTGTCCCATCCTGTAGAAGGTGAGCATTAACGCCCTGGAGCTGTGAGGCCTTGTAGAGCTTTGTTGCCAGATCCGCAAATTCCTTGATGAAGTTTGGAGAATTCTGCGTGCTAGAGACGACAAGCCTGGATAGCATACTAGCGATGTTTCCACGCTGAATCTGCATGGTCGTTGAGTCTGTTCTTTTTTCGCCCCCGGTTATACCAACCGCTCCAACCAGCCTTGGGTTGTAACCGGAACCTACAGGCGGCCCGAGCATGGTTGAGCTAGGTATTGGCCGAACTCTCTGTATTAGGTCGATAGCCCCCAGGATTCTGGAGTAGTCAATGCTTGCCTTCGTTGTTAATGCCGTAATACGCTTCTCTATTGTCTCAGCCAGTTGATCCAGATATGGGCGAATAACAGCCAGTCCTCTCTTGGGGTCTGGTGCCTGACCAGACGGTACCGAAAGGTGTGATAGTTTGGTTAGGTCCGAAATCTCTGTCCTAGCAAGAACATCGAAAATTTCCTTCTGCTCTGTTGTGCTGTTTACAGCCATGCCGTACAGGATGCAGAACTGGAAGAGCATACTCTTCAGTTGGTTGTCGGTACTAGCTAGCTTGAAGATCGCCGCAATAAGAGCCTGGGAGGCGTTAATGTTAGCCGGGTCCGTGAGTGTGCTGATAGAGTTCTTTGTCGATCTCAGTACTGCCTCATTTAGAAGACTTGGCGTAGTAATAGTTGGAAGATTTTTTAGCGAGAGAAGGTTTTCGATTACAGTCCTCGAGTCTTTCACTCGTGTATTCCAAAGGTTCACGAAACTAACAAAGGGCTCGGTATTCCAGTTGTTACCATTGGTAGACAGAACCGAGTCAACGAAATATGCCGACCCAGGAACGTAGACGAATTTTTGGTCATCTGAGTCAACGTACTTGCTTTCAAATGGAAGGACACTGGCATTCGGGAGTCCAGGGTCAACAAAGAGTGCTGAGGCCAGAGATTCGGCTCCCTTTGGTTTTTCAAAAATGGTGTTCCCAACTTCCCCAATGATGTTGTCGAATGGATTGCCGTTCTCAGCGATACCAAACCCTTGAAGAAGCCTCTTGTTTGTCTGGTCGCCAAGACCCCTAGATACCAGGTATTCCTTGCCAAGTAGAGCCGTTAGGATTTTGATCCTTTCGTCTGGATTTGTAGGCAGGGAGCTGTTGAACTGGTTGAAGAAGTTTAGTTCTGTGGCGTTTACTGGGGAGGTAACAGAGCGCATGTTCGATAGGTCAAAAGTAAACCCATTCGTCAATGAGTAGGTCTTGTCTATCTTCACGGGACTGTAATCGTTTTCTCTGTCAGGATCCTTTAGGTCTAGAAGGGAGATACTGTAACCCTCAAGCACAGCCCTAAAATCAAACAGAAGCTGTAGCAGTATCTTGGTATCAGAAAATGACTCAAACTGCTCCCTTCCATACTGCATCCTCTTTTCAAAGAATTGCTGTAGCGGAAGGAAGGTTGTGGTGTTATAGAAACTAGCTGGAATCTTCTTGATTTCTAGAGCCTGCTTGATGTTGTCGATGTTCGTAAGGATGTCCTTGAAGTACGACATCTGATCTTCGATAGCACGAACCTCTTGGGTGTAAAGGTTTCGCACTTCCCTGAATCTGTCTCCTCCAACTGGTGTGGCTGGTATGGAGCGTCCACGAATGGGCAGCAGAGTAATCTCTGGCGGGCTCGTTCTTCTGACGTTGTCGATTAGCTTGAGAAGAGTTTCCTGGCGCAGATGGCTGGCCTGGTACTGAATGTCAACGAAGTCTCCTACGTCGTTGTTCTCCCTGTTTCGTGTGCCAACCCTATAGATTGGAGCAAAATCAATGATCGACAGAATCTCTGGGCGGAATACGCTTATACCACCGTCCATAATGGGCACAAACTGTCCGTTTGCGATTCGAGTCTGGGCAACTGATAGCATGTCAATGGGATACGTGTCCTTTATCGACAAAACGGCTGGCTTTAGAAACTTGAGGGCCGGGACGTTCTTCATTGCCTTTGCGTTGTACTTGTTGGCAGCCATAGTCCCAACGCCACCACCTACGGCCAAGCTTCTCAGGGCATTGTCACCAAGCCGTGGAAGCCCCATGTCAATCGTAGTAGAACCCCCAGTTGAAGTTGATGAGCCAAGAGTAGCAGCTCCTGGGACCGGCGTTGGTGCACTGGTAGCAGTAGAGCTATCTCTTGATGTGGGAGAGATGGGCTGTATGCTCATGCCACCATTTGCTACGGTGCTCTTACGAACCCCAACTCCAAATATACCGATTCTTGCCATATAGTGCTACCCTTAAATAACTACCGTGTTTGTTTTCAACTCTGTTCCCCTGCTGTAGTCATAATAGATAGGAACTATGCTGTAAGTTAGAGCGCCTTTTTCCCCAGCATCTAAATTGTCAAGAAATTCAAAGTAGTTGGAGTTGCTTATGTTGTGAGCGCATCCAACGATCGTCTTCATTCCGAGTGTCTCGAGCATGATCACAAAATGGTCTACCTTGGCTACGTTGCCAGTGACTTTCCACTGTATCAGGTTAGACTTTTCACGCACCTGAGTTGCTTGCGCCTCAGAAAGATTTGGCAAAAGACTAGCTAGAGAAACTGTAACGTGCTGAATGTCCGCTACATCACCTAGGGCAAATTGACCGTAGGCATGATTCGCCTTTAGAGAGGCTTCTGAAACTATCGTCCCCTCTCGGAGAGTAATCGGCTGCCTCCACTTGTAAGGCCTGAGAACGTAGGACTGATTCGAGTTTATGGAAGAGCTGACAACTCTTTCGAGTTTCGGAAATAGCGTTTCTGGATTGCGGAAGTAGACCTTTACAGTATAACGATACTCGGCCCCTGGATCAAGAGGCTTGATGTTCTTTGAAATTCCGAAGCCTCGGTCGGAGAACTCCTTGGAGTCTACGATCCCAAAACTTTCAACATCTCCAGATGTAAGGTTGGTTCGAGTAACGCCATATGCAAAGAGCCTATTCAACTTCTCCTTGTCGTTGGTTATGTCGGATTGGAACTCTGACAGCAGACCCTGTTCGGAAATGAACTTTCTCACCTGTTCCGATCCTTGGTTCAAGACATTGAACGTCACCGAAAAAGTAACATCGAGACCCGACGCCTGCTGTATGATCTGCGGCTCTGAAATAACGGCTGTTGCCACATTGCTCATCGCTGGGCTGAACTCGACAGTTATCTGATTGCTGCCTATGTTAACGTCGCCATCCTTGTAAATCAGCGCAACTCTATAGCTGTAGATATTTCCATGCTTGACGGAGGTATCGTCCACAATTACGGGAGCCCCGGATCGACCATCCATCAACATCACATCGTTGCCAATGATGCCATATCGTTTCTCGAAGATAGAGAGGTTCTTTCTTTCCAGTCGGATGGCCGTAACGTTGTTCGGCACATCCTTGATTTCTACAGAGATGCCTGCACTGGTAATTGTGCTTGCCAATGAGACAAAGTTCTGGCGCATCAACAGCTTGTTGCCTTTCAGCATATTAGTCCTGTTGAAGCTAACAACGGCGCTTGTGAAGATGCTGCTCTGTACGCTTTCATCGGAGTAGGGTACAAAGCGATAGAGTATTGAATTTATGCTGGCGGCCATGTCCTCAACTCTTTGCGTTGGAGTGTCAGCCGACATTTCGACCTTTCCTACATAAGAGTAGGCTGCGTCTGTATCGTTACGCCCTGGATTAACGTCCTTTCGGTATATGTTTATCCCGGTTGCGTTCTTGTCCATCTGCTTTACTTCAAAAGCAACTCGCCCTGGGCGATTGACAGGCATCGGCTGTACGGATGGTGCTAGAATTGGCATCTTGAGAAGCTGGAAGTTTCGATTGTGATTTACCAGGTTGGAAGAAATCTGAATTGGAAATCCCTTGGAGTTTACCAGTTCGTAGGTGACGTAAAATTCGCCATCCGGGAGCGAACCCATTGGTATGTCTACCACCTCTCTTACCTCAATGAACCCGTCCTCTCGTTCTTCAAAGACGGTCATGAAGTCAGACTTCTTTAGTTCGGCCTGTGAGGTGCTCGTGCTTGTGTTCAGCAGAGATGAAACTATCTTACCGTCCGAGCTGGCTCTGTCGCTTTTCTGCGACCGACTGTTTTTTGAGGAGGTGCCATCGTAAGCCTGCCTTGCTGTCCGTATTGTGTTTGTTTTCTCATTGACGGCACTGGCAGGATCTCTTCTATCAATATAGAGCATGTTTAGTGAGGTAGACTTAGAAGTTTGTTCCGTTCCAGCCTGTTCATCACCAACACGATTAAGGTTCGCCTCCAGAATGGGCATGTTGACGTTCTTGTCATCTAGCTCACTAACCGGTTTTGAAACCAAGGTCTTGGTGGTTCTTACCCTAACCGTGTCTGCATACTTTGCTCTGCTGAGTTCCCCCGTCATTCCATTGGAAATCCTGGCGCTCATATCTGAAACGTACGTCAGAAGGATATCGGCAGTGGAGGAGCGGACAATGTCCTTTTGCATCGGTCTTTGACGAAGAATGCCGTCAATAATATCAAAGCCGCCTGCGTTTCCAAAAATCGGCTGAACCTTCTTGATGTATGGGCCTTTGGAGATATGCAGCTTCACAAGAAAGGCATTCTCTGCGACAGCCTTGGTTGGATTTGCAAGATATCTGATGTAGTACCGAAACTTACTGTCGGCCACGGCCTCAAGGGTAGCGAAGTTCTTCGGAATGCTGATAATGTCAGTCTGCTTCTTGATGAATGTCTTCATTTGTTAACTCTCAAATATCAGCGTAAACATGTTGACGTAGGTCGTGCTGCCCATACCATCAAGAAACACTTTCCCAACGTAGAAAACATGACGAATGATCCCGTCTGCGTCTGGTGGAAACTTACCAAAGTCGATAACATCAAGCTTTGTCATCTCATTGCCAGAGGACTCAAAGAACTGACCGAGCAAGTTATTGGCCTTGGAGGTTTCCGTAAAACGAACCTTCTCCTCAAAACCACCAAGCGCACTAGCTGCCAATTCTTGCTGAATGTCAGCATATGAAAGAATCTGCTTCTGGTTTAGGTTCACATAAAGTCCGAGCGGAGCGCCTCCGGTCTCACCCGTTCTGGGTTTGTTGACAGGCGGCAAGAACTTGAAGTTCGGAATGTGAGAAAGACGCTTATCATAGAATACGCTCTCAACGTGGTCGATGCTGATTTCTTTGATGTCGTCTGGCCCAATTGGCTTTTCATCGGTTATTGCAAAGGTTGTGTCTGTTGGGCCTATAATGAACTGATCGTATCTTTCGTCGATTGGGTCGGGACTTGAGAGAATGTACAGCTTCTTGAAGTTATCGACGGTGGTGCTAAGGAGCTTGTCGGAAAGAGATGCAAATTGTGAGCCCGTCACCGATACACGCTCATCTCTATTTGAGCCAGAAAAAATTTGACCAGCAGCTACCTGCATAACCGTAGAGCCGCTAACAAAATTGCCAAGAAGCCTGCCGCCATCATCTGCCTCAAAAACAACCATATCCTGAGGAAGGTTGCCTGCTTCAAAGCATAGGCGAGAAGTTGTATCCAGCCCACCAGATACAATGGTATCAAGCAGGTAAATTGCCCCCATGTCACTGAAAGAGACGTACTCGGCCCTCAGCTTACCTGTGGAGATTTGTGCTCGACCTTGTTGTGTAATGATTGTGTCAAGTACACGATCCTTACCAGATATGATGCCTGCCATGCGTTACCTTCTGCGAATATGCGTGTATGTCTAAATAGACAGAAGCAGAAATGTACTATTCTGGCAAAAATTCCGAAGCCGCCCCCGCCCCTCCATCATCAGAGAATGGTTGGCCAGACCTATACTCATAGTCCCAAGCACCGCTATCTCTTGGGTTGTAGCTTGGATTGGTTGCCGTTAGGTAGTCGATTGTCTGGGCGTGGAAGGCACTTCCGGACACGGCCCTAACCTCAACCGGGGAAGTAACTGTCTTGCCCGTGGTCTGGTCGAAGAACTTGGTAAACGGCCGCTGTTCCAACATATCACGCATGTGCCCAAAACGATTTAGCCTAAAAACAGCCTTAGAGGTTACTGGGCTGCCGTTGTAAACACCATATTTCCACCCTTTAAGAATTGGTGCAATTAGAAACCCATAGCTAGAGGCAAGTATGTGAAAATGTCCAGTTGTAACAAGGCCATGATGACCATGGCCAATTCCAAAATAACACCTGTTGAGTTGAGCAATACTAGGCCGCCAGCATTCGTCCCTCACCATTATTCCTTGTCCATTCTGTGGGAAGGAATCCTCGTTCCAGGTGGCAGTTCCAGAAACAAAAGCACCGTCAAACAGTTCTGTAGCTATTGCACCGTTAAGCCCAGGCCACATCTGAATGTTTGATATTTGGCTTACATTCCTGAATGTGTATTTGGCATCCCCTGTATAAGTGATGAATGGACCATAAATAGAAGTTGAAACTGTCGTTGTTATCGGCGAAAGCGTATTGTAGGACTGCTGTAGGGATCTAGGAAGATTCCTATAACTACTCTCAAATGGAAATGCGTAGAGCCAGCGGCCATCTGTAAAAATTGTGCCATCAGCAGTTGTCGCCTGCGTTCCGCTTGCAGCAATATGAATAACCGCAGCACCAGAGGCAGGGACATCCGGGATGTTGAAGTTTGTGCTACCAGAAATAGCTGGCGAAACTCCAACAGGACTAGCTCCGTTGACAATCGTATACAGAAGTGGGTTAATCATCAAGCTGTCATAGAACAGCTCCCCATCAGATTGCATAGAGAGGATGTTTGGGTTTCGCCCAAGATAGGAGCCGCTCTTCAAATATAGGGCGGTAGATTGCTGATATATGATTTCCTGTGCATAAAAGGAGCTTGAAACAAGCCCCGTTATTTCATCAGCAATTACAGTTCTGTTATAGGCAGATGCAGACGAAAAATAACTTCCGTACATCACCCTGGAATTGTATGATCCAGAGTATGTGGAAAGGTGTTCTGTCTCAAAAATGTCATACGTTGGCATGGTTATTCCCCGATCACTTCATGAACCGAATTGGAGGAAAGAAGCTGGTTGGTTGTCTCGTTGACTTCATGACCTTCGCTGACATAGCAGCCGTACAGTGTCAGTTTGCACGGCCCCTGCCAGAACGCCATAACGGTTTCAAACTCATTTGCAGCTATGCCCTGTACTGGATTTGTAGAAATCGGTAGTTGCCAACCAAGAACCAACTTGTCTGTAGGCAAAAGAATATACGGGTTGACCTTGTACTTTCCTCTGGCGTGAAACATGGAAAATTGTAGAGGAGGGGATTGGCTGCCAACCACTGCCTGCTGACCCAGATTTTTACCTCTGGTATAATCACTTAGGAGTCCCCTGGTTGAGGGGCGAAGAAGGCCCAACCCTGTTCTGTATCCATCGTTTCCAAGAAGCACCTCATCGAAATCGCCCGGTCCATCATAGCGAATTAAGGTCTTGGAAAAGGCCCCTGATACAGACGCCTCGTACCTGTTTCTCTCGGAAATGTATCCGGCCAGCGGCGAGCACATACTCATAGAAAGGGTTACTCTACCCGTCCAGTTTATTCCAGCATCCCCTGCCACCGAGCTCGTTATTACAATGTCATTTTCCATTATTGGAAGCTCTAGTCGTGCAGAAGATGATGTTGTGCTCTTGGTATCATAGACAAGCTGGTCAAAGGCTCCACTGGCAAAAGAGTATATCTGCGAAAAGCCAAGTATGTCCCTGGTGGTCGTGACAAGGGTTGCCTCTGTACTGTTGGCGTTAAGTCTCCGCCAGCTTGGAACGGATGCTGTTAGAAAGGCAAAATTCCACGCCCCTATGTTTCCTATGTATTTTATCAAATTTAGACTGGCATTACTGCGCTGATTCAGAAGAAAGCATGTATTGATGGAAGCCGAAATAGTGTTCTTGTACATGCCATCATACAGGGACAAGGTCAGAACTCCAACCTCTGATGAGCCAGTTATCTCAATGGTGGCCTTTTCCAAAAGGAAGGGCTGTGTTATGTATCTATCCATCGAGAGCGTCTGCGAACTGGTTGCGTGAAACTTTGGATGATATGGGAAACCAAAGTCACTGGTCATAAAGCCAGCAGATCTGATATCGACGAAACTTGTGCCTTTTGGAAAGAAGGTGTTTATGAAGCCAATCTGCATGTGCTCAATAGTGTCAGCCTGATCGGACAGCGAGTTGTACTCATAGCCTAGACCTATGCCCTCCCAGGTTCCCGACTCGAAATTGTAATACAGCATTGGAAAAGAGGTCCCAAAGGCCTCATTTCCTGCTGTGTTGGCATTGTACGTATAGACACCGGTATCGTTAATGACTCCAATGTCTACCTCTATCTTCTGCTTGCTCCACAGAGGAGTCGAGAAGCCTTCACCAACCTGAAGTACGGCACTGCCTGTCGTGTAGAATGTGTTGTTGGAGAGGGATGTGGCATCTGCGGCATCCTGCTCACTATCCCTAAATGGCTTGAGGGCAACGCCCGACAGGAACTGAACATACTGTAGGCCATCCACAATTCCAGAGTTGGTACGCCCCGGAACAATAATGGCCGATGCGGCAGTGGAGTTGGTGTCTGAGGCTTCTGTGGTGGAAAGCCATGCACTTCCTGATGGAAGGCCTAGGGATGGATGAAAATTATCAACCTCGGAGAAGACGATGACATTCTGGTCGTCAAACTTAATTGGTTGATTCCCTTGACGCTCATCAGTTGAGAATCGGACAGTCGTTGGGTAGGAGTTTGCTTGAGCATCCTTGTCTCTAAGCTGAACTCTTCCCGGTAGCGTCCTGACTCTCGTACCCTTTTCTTGTCTTGCCATCTCTGTGTGTCGCCTATTCTTGTTGTCTTTTAGGAACCACGAACCCAACCACCAAAGGCTATTGAGTCTGTTCCATACCTTCCCATGTCTGGGCCATATAGTGTAGAACCCGCTGCGGCAGATTTCTGAGAATAGGTTCCTCTGATGTCTTCATCAAGTTCTATACGCAAAGCTTTCAGGGCCGCCGTAAAGGTTGCATCCGGTGATTCGACCTGCGTCACTATTTGTTCGTCGCAGGTATCGTTGAAAGGCTCACCAAGCCTGTCCACGTAGGATACAAATCCTTCCAGGATAATCTGGTCATCCAAGCTACCATTTCCGTGATATTCCTGGCCCTCGTCGAGGAAAACTCGAGGTGTCAGGGGAGGGGAGTAGTCGATGAACTGTAGAACCCTGTTTGTAGCTCCTACGGGGCTGTCAAAGGCGTTTCCATCCTCTAGGGCACCCTTGGGTGCTCTGGCAGGTCTAGCGCCCTCCTGAGGGCTTTTACGGAATGGGATCGTGAATGGTTCAACGATGGCCTCTTCCTCGCTTTGAGGCCCGTCATTGAGATATATCGGCATTGGATATGTCTCTGGACTGGTGACGTAGGCTAGATTATCAAACTTAATCACCTGATCGTCAAATATCTTGGTATTCTCGTACTCCGTCCAGGAGCGTGCCTGCCCATAGGTTCCAATCTTGGCATTGTGCTTTAGGTTGCCGGACCAAAGCTTTGGCTGCATTCCAAGGTATAGCTGGTGAGAGGTATTGATTTCAACACCCTGCCTGTAGGGATCAATGAGCGTTGTAGCATATCCAGAACCAGATTGCTGAGAAACTGCAACGGTAATAGAAAGCTTGTCTTCGCCACCATCATCAAATGGAGCGTAGTCAAACCCCGACAATCCTTCGTATTCGTTATAGCTTGCCATGTTGTTTTAGTACCTGGAGAACTCACCAACAAACAACTGAAGCAGAATGGTATCTCTCAAGCCGCTTCTGTTGCTGTCTCCAAGATAGATATCGCTGAAGAGATATTCCATCTTTGGACGTTCGAGCATGTGACTTTCGATGACATAGTTTGTGCCTATGAACTTCGTCTTGCGAGGGATGAGCTGCGCTATGAAGGTCCCGATGTTCGTATCAAACCACTTGTAGAACTCAAAGAAATTCTTAAGATTGATTTTGTCAGTCAGCCTGTTGAAATAGACGTTTCGCAGATTTTCAAGGTCAGGGTAGTCGCTAGAAAAGACAAGTTCGGGGTTACCGATTGCATTGTCCAGGGCATCAAGAGTTGAGAAGATGTTAACCATATCCTGGTTAAGGGCATCGACGATCGAATAGTCGATCGTAAATCTGGCATTGTCCGTAGGGGACTCGGACTTGCGAAGCTCATGAACCGGTGCAGTCTCTGCCCAGGGAGAGTTGACTACGTTGTCATATTCCTGGAAGGAGCGAATGCGAACCTTCTCCGTGGTGCTAGCTTCATCAAACTTTGGAGATATGTAGGTGTAGAAGAATCTCTCGGGCTGAATCACACTGCTTGTTAGTGGGAATCCAGAGCCAGACATATGCAAGCTGTTTTGAGAGTAGTCAAATAGGAATATACCGCCAGAGGCGTTAGAGGAGGTTGTTTCCTGGTCGGTGGTTACATCCATCCTGAGACGCTCCCAAGAGCCTGACTTGTTTGTTACGAAGGAGAAGTTTGTCAAAGGATCCTGAACGCCCTTGGAGCGGAAGTCCCTGACGTGTTCTGGCCACTCTTTCTCGGTAAGGTCCTTTGACCAAAACCTAAGCTGTGTCACCCTTCCCTCAAAGGCTGTTGTTCTCGCCTCTAGTGATGAGGAAGCGGCTGCGTTTAGCAGAAAATCCGTTGACACGTTAAGGCTTTGAGAGCCAATGACCAAAAACGCCCCGCTGGAATTTACAGTGCTTTCAACTATGCCCCAAACAGGCTGGCCAGACCCAGAAAATTCATTGAAGTAGGATGATGTGGAGTGCGACTCAAGAATATCTCCATAGCTAGCCTTGGCTGCTCTCAAGAAGTAGGAAGCCGAAATTCCATTGCTTGCAGTTAGGGTTGGACTGTCGCTTCGTATGCGTCCTGCCGAAACATACCACTTGTCTCCGTCGAAAAGATCCACGCCCGTAAGAGCCAGGGCGAGGCTTGGGGAGCTTGCGGAGTTCGCAGGTCTAGTATGTAGTGTAAGGGTTTTTGCACCAGAAACTGCAACCACGTTAAGGGCCAGACCGTTGATGGCCGAGCTTCCGGTCGTGTGCAGTCGAAACAGGCTCTGTGATGCCCAAACAACGGTCGCTGGAGGAAACCTGTAGGTTCCTTCAATGGTGAAAGAGCCAGAGGTCAAGTAGTGGTCTGAAGCCGGGCCGCCGCCCCCAGCCAATGGATATCCAGGCTCAACCTTACTTGCCGATAGGAAAGAACCGGTCAGGAGCCCTCCACTGACAAAGTTCAGCATGGTGGAGATTTCACTTCTGCTATCCCTGGAGAAGTTCAGGGCGTGCTGGGTTGGGCCTCCGTATTCTCGGATTCGGAAGTTGTTGTCGGGGTCAATGCCGACGGCCCTTATGAAGGTCTTGATGCCGTGCATTGTTCCCTTGGAGCTGACGATATCTCGCAGGTTAACGAGAATCCTTCTCCAAATCTGGTTCTGTATGTACTGAAGGGTTTGTTGGTTCTTTCCGATACCGTCTTGAATGTTATCGGCATTTAGAAACTGTCCAATGCTGGACCCTACAAAGAGCGGTGGAAGCTCGATTCCCTGTGACCTGGCAAGCTGCTGAAGGAACTGGTCTGGGATGGTGTCTTCAATGTCATAGTCCACGAAGTTAATGTCTGCAAATGCCTGAGTGAACAGCTTCATCTCATCAAAGAATTTGGCCCAGGTATAGAGGAGCAGAAGAAGAACCTGTGTCGCTCCTAGCTTTGTTGAACGTGGGTCTGTTCCGGTAGAAAGCGCAGAAACAATTTCTCCCTCTTCTGTATCAAGAGCGTCTTCTTCCTGGCCTTCAATCAGATAGTGCTTCGGTATCAGTCTGGTAATGATGTTTGGGTTGGAGGCATCGTAGGAACTTGCCGACACCATTAACTGAGTCCTATATGCCGATACATCAGCATGAGAAGGAAACATGACCGGAGCCATGGCCAGTGTCTCATATGTCATGGGCGTCTCGCCAGACGCACTCAAAACCTGTCTCACTCCAAGAGTCATGGCAGAAGAAGCAAGTTTGCCGTGTAGCGAATTAGCAGACGCATCAATGACCAGATTGGAGGAGCTTCCAGAAATTTCATTGAATCTGTAGTACAGCTTGAGGTCGTCAGCAGCGTAGACTTCCTTACGCATACTTTCCCTAATTTCCTCTGGCTGCCGTATGGAGTGCCATATACGCAACTCATCCAAAGACCCCGACAGGGTATTGTCTGGTGCGAACGACCCAAGAGAACTTCCAGAGCCTATCAGAAGATCGCCCATTGCCGAAAACGTAGCAAATTCAACAGGCATTGAAGAGGAGGCGAAGTATCGCCCGTTAAGATAGGAGCTTACCTTGTAGTAGCCTGGGGTTCGATCCCAAATCCACGCAAAGTGGTTCCACTCTCCCTTGAGGAAGGTAGCTGTAAGGTCACTCGTGGAGCTACCAGAAACCAGCCTAAACGTTGTTGAGCCCGTCACTGCCGAGCCAGTAGATTCCAGCGTTACCATGAAACCCATTGAGCCGCTGTGCTTGTCGAGAATGATCTGGTTGTCGTTGGTTTGTGATGGTGCGAAGAACCAGTACTCAACCGTCATGGAGGAGTCTTCTGGATTGATTATGGTTGTGCCATCATGCCTTCTGGAAACAGATGGAAAAGCCGCACCGGCTATGTCCTTGGTGGTAACATAGGTTCCGCCAAAGGTCTCCCCGGCAGTCCCAGAAAAGAACAGGTACCCCTTATTTTTTGGATAGTTATCGAAGACGTATTTCTCATACCCGGTAAGGGAGTCGATATAGGCCTCAACCTCCTTGTTCGTTCCGTCAAATGGAAAGGAGTTTTGAATCTTGTCAAAGGCTACGTTTACCTTCACCTGAGCAGAGTTAAAGAACGTATGGTTGGCAAACTGACTCCAATCAACATTCAACTGCTGTGTGCTCTTCAGGCCACTTCCGGGTAGATCATACTTGAAGGAGCCAGTCTCGCCGATGGTTGTATCCAAGTTCACCCCAGCCTGCACCAGGTTGAAAGTCACGGCACCCTGAGATTCGTTGCCAAGGGAACGAATTACGGATGGTTGAAAAAGTGATGGGACACTTTCCTTAAGGCTCTTTCTGCTATTGAATGTCATCAGGGCGTTACCTTGAATCTGAACCCGGCATTGCTAATGTGATAGTCCTGCTCGTTTTCAGTTATCATCAACTCAAATTCGTACACTTCGTTTGGATCTAGGTCAGACATGTAGAAGTCAAAGTACATTCCGTCTGCATCGGTAGAGCACAGGGTAGCCTCGGAGTCAAATGGAATAACCACATCCCTGGAAAAGGCCTTTAGAACTCGCCACTTTAGGTTTGTTAGAATCACCGACCTTGAAGCTGTCATTGTCCTGTACGGCTGCTGATCGGCGTCATAGTCCTGGACAAAGATTCTCAGTCTTGCGGTTTCCGAGTTCACATACGTCTGCTTCAAGTTTGTTATGTTTGCCAACCAGTTTCTGTTGGCAACATTTGAAGAGATGGCTAGTGGCTTTCTAAACGTATACAGGCCACGAGCAAACTGGTAGGAAAGGTCGGAGGAAAGAACTTCAAACCTAAACTGCTGAGAAAGAGCCCCGGTAAGGAAGTTGCTGACTGTGACGTTTGTAACAAGATTTATGTCTACGCTGGATGTGTAGATGCCAGTTTGACTGAGCCCATTCAGGACAAACTGAGACACATCAAAAGACTGTGTGATGACGTAGAGGCTTCTAGTCATGTGGTTGATGCTAGCGGAGTGAGATACGCTCCATGAGTTTGTCATGTGAGAAATACTCTTGGAGGCTATTAGGTGGAGGACGGCACAATTGGAACCCGTAACGGTTGAGGAACCGCTAACAAAGTTTGTCCGGGAGCCGTTCACTGTGTTGTAGAAGAAAAGCTGCTGTGCAGAGTTGAATTCCAGGTCACCAGAATCATCCTGAATGGAATCGTTGTACTTCACGATCAGCTTTGGGTGCAGTTCCTTGTTGGTGGTATGCCTTGACCCAAATCTTTTGACGAACCGAGTGGTGCTATCAAGCTCCTCGCCGTCTGAGAAGGAAAGTCTCCAGCCGTGGTTTGGTATCAGGCCAGCGAGGGTTGCGCTAGCAAGAGTCGTAACATCCACAAAAAGGTTTTCGTCGCCTCTCGTGAAAAACTGAGAGACGGTAAGATCCACAAGGCCAGACCCGAGATTTCCAGAGGTAATGATATCCAGGGTTGGATCACCGAGACTACCTGAGGTGCTAGCGCCCTGACTTGTCCATGTTTCCACAACGCCAGAAGAAATTGAGGAAGTGGAAAAGTTGCAAGCGTCTAGGTCCCTGAAGGATATAACATCATAGCCTCGACCCTCACTCCACGATCTAGAGATGGGAGCGAGACGCAACGTAAAATTGGATGGCGTTGTCTGTCCACCATAGACATCCTTCAACTGAAGATAGCACTTGAAAGACGGGTCTGACAGGTTTACCTTGCTGGCAGTTAGAGCAGCCAGAGGAGCCATGTCGAACTGTAGAAGGACTCTGGATTTCTCAAAAACACCCGACAGGGAGGCTGTTGCGGAAATGAATGTTTCGTTGTACAGTTTGAACAGATCCAAGGTTCCAGCCTGCCCAACATTCGCATTAAGCGCCCGCTCTCCGGCAACAAATTTGTCGGTTATGTAAGTGTCCTTGCTGGCTGTCAGTAGTCTATACATGTTGTCTTTGTTTCTTCAGAAGGTAGAGCACTTAAACGGCAGTGCCAATGATGTCATTGTCCTTGAACTTGATCTCAAATACCGACCCTGGAGGTCCAAATAGAATTCCACGAAAGGTATTAGCAGGGATGTCATACTGCTCGGTACTGTAGCTTCTATTGCTGTTGTTTCCATACACGTTCTGTAGGCTTACGGAGACAACCGAAATAACACCCTGGGTGTTGTAGATTATGTTCTGTATGTCTGCAAGTACGATCGGCTGGTCAATCTCGAAGTTCTTAACGTCAAAGTAGCTCTTGAGCTTCTGTAGTACGTTGCGTAGCACAAGCTGCCTATTCTGCATTGGATCTGTGACTATCTGAAACTGGACTTTAAGGTTGATTATTCTAGCGTCCAGAATGTCGATAGCGTCGGATATCATCCGGTATTGATTCAGATAGGAAGCAAGGTTCTTCTTGAGAGTGTCGGGCGCAATCACCAACTGGCTCTGTGCATTTCTACACACAACAAACAACTGTGAAGCCATTGGGTTGTTGGGGTTTGTCTGTAGGCTGGCCCTGTAAACACGTCCAAAGTTTGAAGGAAGGGTGTAAATGCGTGCCAGCAAATCCTCTTTTGAGGCAATGCGATTTTGAGCACCTGCAAATGCTGGTATCTTGGCCTTAAGCTGCTGAACCGTTGGAGCGTCCTCACCACCAGCAGCCCTTTTTTCGTTGACAACATCCAGCGAGTTGCGAACAAACTGCGCCACGGCTGAGGTTGGGTTATTTGGAAAGGATAGGTCTAGTACCGTTATGCTCCTAATGCTTCGTGGTTCAACGTTGTGCGACAACCCGCCACCATAGCGGTACGTTACCGATACGCTGGTATTCGGGGCCAAGACGCCAAAGGTCGTGGTCTGTAGAAGGTTGCCAGGGTTTAAGGTAAACCTGGACAGCACTTTCTTTCCGTACAGCGGCAGAGCAAACTCGCTGGGATCTGGAATGGCATCGTCGTTCAAGGTCTCTGCACTTCCACCGCCGAACGTCAGCGTTGTTAGCTTGGTATTTAGGCTTGTGTCTGTGATGAAACGATATGGAGCTGGTATTGGCACCAGATTCTCACTGACCATCTGATGGTCGGGAGCAATGTTTGTTACTGCCTTATAGACCGTATCTTGCGTGAGATAGTCAACCCGATGATATTCGTTTCCTACCGTATCCGTTACTCGTGTAACCTCTGTAACGTTCTCATTCGACAGGGTAAACTTCTTGAATGCCTTAAACGTTCCAACAGAAAATGATTCCGTAGCCCTAAAACCGGATATGCACACCCCGTTCAAAGACATAATGAAATTCGTTGGGTTGTTGTTCTGGTCACGGCTGCCAACGGTTATCGTGGCCTCCAGATCACCGTCACCATTTGTCCTTGTAAAGTCCAGGTTTTCGGTTAGCTGAAACTCTGTCCCGTTCTGGGCTTTCACAACCGTGCCCTCATAGATCATTGGCATTGCCGTTGGATCGGGTACTGGAGGGGAGGAGCCGGAAGCGGGAATCTTGACGTAGAATGTGCAGTCAACAACTGCTGGTGCAGCTCCAACGATTGGAACACCAGCCTTCTTGAGATGCCTCTCGATGTTGTTGCTCTCGGTCGCCGTGTCAGGGAAGTTTTCGTGAAATTGATGGTCTAGGTAGAAAGACTGCACGTCGCCGACGTAGGCGGCCAAGTCCAAAAGCAACCCGCCAAGTCCAGCCTCCGAAAAGTCCTTTATCTGATCAGGGAAGTAAGTACGAGCATACTCTAGGAGGTCTGCCCTTAGCGCATTGAAATCCTTGTTAAGGTACTTGCGCTCCTTGATTGTTTTGAGGACCTGTTTTTTGCTATCTGTTGCCATGTTTAGTTGAATACCCTTAGATCACGAATAGTGTCATTTCCAAGATTTGTTCGGTTAGCTTTAGAGCCGGGACAGAGTAAAGCAGTGTAATTTTTATCCTACCAGTAAATACGTTCTCGTAATAGTTTGGGGAGGAGTCGTAGCCTATCATCGTAATGAAAGGCAAATACTTGGATACTGCCGAGTTGATTCTTTGCATCACCTCTTGGTCAAAGTTGTCCTTGCTTGACCACTCCGTAAGCAAAGGACGTATGTTGGCCCCAAAGTCATATAGCCCCAGACGCTCGCCGTGATTTGTGAGAACTAGATTTCTCAGGTTGTCTGCCACCTGATCCTTCAGGGAAAAATGCATGGCAAAGACACTGTTCCCTGTTTCGTCGATTTCAAGCGGAGTCTTAATGCCTATTGGAACTGGAACAGCTCTTAGTTGACGAGCGGCCGTCCTGTCAACGTCCTTAACTCCCACATCCTTAAAGCTAAGCATTGTATTCTTGGCTACCATCTACACCCTCGCCTGTTCTAAGTATCAGCCTAAACGTGGTTTGAAATTTGCTAGAATACTTGGATTTTGAACTGTCGCTGGCAAGGTCTCCGAATCAATGTGTGGACGGTACGTTAGAATTATGTTTGGATTGACAGTGATAGGTTTTCCATCCTCGTCCACGCCTGTATACGCCCCAGGAAATGTTAGCGATACCCATAACCTGGTCATCTCCTCCTCAACATGCCTGTCAATGGCCCTTGCAAGTCCATCGGCCATCCGATTTATTTGCTCATTTGGGTCGGTGCTGCTGTCATTTCCAGCATTTGCTTCACCGTTCTTCTTTTCTTCAAGAAAAACCTGCCTAATTTCTTCTCTGAGATTCATCCTCGACATATTATTCTCCAAAAATCTTCTTTGAGGCAGCATCGTCAGGCTTGACGGTGTCTACCAAGTTCTTAACAGATTCTACCTTCAGAACTGTTTCAATGTTAGCCTGAATACCAGCCTGTATTAGAACGGGCATCGTGGACCACGGCACAGCCGTCGCAGATGAAAAGGCTGTTCTGTATGTCTCGGTGACGGACTGAAGCTGGTCAGCCAGTTCCTTTATCTGCTTTTTCAACTCGTCAATGTGCGCCTTGTAGTAAGTGTATCTAATGTACGGCTCTTTCTCATCTTCTCCCCTACCGAGGATAATCCTCTTGGCCTCCTGCTGTAGGTCACCGTTTTCATCCATGTAAATGTAGGCAAGAGTCCCGTTGGACGTTTGTGCATCATTTGGAGATGTTGCACTACTTGGCGTCCCGCCTCTTTCGGAAGTTGCCTTTGCTCCTTCACGGATTATCAGAACTGTTCCGTTTATCTGGGAGTCTTCGTCCATCCTTCCAATGAGACGAACATGATCAGCCTTTCCAACAACATAGGAACGGCCATAGGCACCATTCTCCGGTGGTTGTACCACCGGAATAGCCTCGGAAGGATACTCAAGACCAACATCACCTACTCGTACCAGTCGATAGTTCTCGTCAACCCTACTCTGCTGTACCACATAGACTCGAGCAGCATCATATACCGGATCTGGATCGCCCTCCCTAGGGTTGGCCAAGTTCTCACGGGCGCTCCTGTATGGATTCTTGTCGGTCTCCCTGCTATTTCTTGTATTCGTTGTAACGAGCGGAGAAGTGCTTGACTCCTGCGGTGGGTTGGCAGACGTAGAGCCCCCTCTAGGGCTCTCTCCGGGCTCTGGAAAGTACCTTCCACGACCGGCAACAATGTCGATGGCACCAGCCTGCCTAGGAGCATTTCTCGCTCTGGCAATGTCAACTGGAGAATCCTGTAGGGCTCCCGAAATGGGTCCGTTCCTATCTTCTCCTATCATTATCAGGGCGTTGTTTGCGCCCTGCAAGACGAACTCCTGGGGCCTCTTTTTCCAGCGGGGCACAGGTTCGGGCGTTATGTATCTTCCAGCCTTTGAGGACTCAAAGATTGTCTGGTAGGGATTTTCTCCCATACTTCCAGATGGCTGTATCGTGAGGCTGTCTGCCGTGTTTCCACCATTCTGAAATCCAACGACAGGAGGTGAGGAGCTTCTCTTTGAGGTTTGTTCGGTAGAAAAGTTAGAAGGGTTTGATGTTGGGTCAAATCTTCTGTCATAGTGAGTGTAGTTTGGGTCTTCAACGGTCTGCTCACTATGAATTCGTGACAGCCAATAGCCTACCTTGGCCCCAGTGTTGGAGTAGTCCTCATAGAAAACGATAACCTGCTCTCCTGGCTGCACAGGTAACATGATGTGAGACGACATCATTGGAAACAGTATTGTGTGAGCGGTGGGCCCTATTCCGCCCTGGTTGCTGACAATTCTGGCAATAACAGAACCAACTGGCATCATGTCTACCAGCTCGGGATTGTCCACGAGACTGGCTACCTCATTCAGATATTCTTCACTCAGAAGAGAAGTGTCCATGATGACATCCACCACAACGGCCCTCTGAAAGGCCGGTCCCTCGCCCTGAGTAGCGAGCTGGCGAAACTGTCCTTCATTGGTTTGTCCAGCTTTGCCGAAGCGACGTGTAACTGTGGTTGTTATTCGGGCCATATGAGATAGGTATATTCTATCTCACATTGTGAAACTTGGCTCTGTCAAACCTGGACCTCAGGCATGGGAGGCGTCTTTAGTTTGGTCTGCGTGCTCGTCGATATCTCTTGTTTGGGATGTGGTCTCGGTCTACATCCCAAAAAGAGTTGGCTGTGCCGCTACCTGAGTAAAACCGACCTACAGCTTGATCATTATAGCCATAGTCCAGAATGACAATCCTTCCATCTGCTGTCTTACCAAAATGCTCTGCTCGATAAATGATGTCGGTAATGTCAAACCCGAAACTCATTTGCATTTCTCGAATGCCGGTTATGAGCTTTTCACACAATGGCCTGTTGAAGCTTTCAAGCGCCTTCCTTGCCATTATACGCCAACTATTTCCGGTGTAGGCACCATAACTGTCTTGAAGATGCTCTACGGCCTCATCAAAACTTAAGCCACTATCTAGTGTGTACTTAAGAAGCTGTGCAAACGTAGCGTTTGGCAGTCCTGTTACTGAGTTCACATCAGACTTATCGCCGTCGAGTGGCTTGACAAGCTCTGAGATAATCCAACAATAACCCTCGTCGGCATCAAACACCTTGGCAACAACGGGCTTGGTGTGTGGGTTGGTGGAAACGTCTACCTCGGTCTCATTCTGCACTATTCCAGCATCAATCATATCGTAGGCAATTTTCAGTACCTTGCCAGAAGATAGGGCATAGACAATTCTCGAGGACCCTTGACCCAACCTCTTGAGGTGTTCATGGGCATATTCCATCATCGTGTCTGGATGCGTTAGGGTTTTGAAGTAGTTCAGGTCAAACCCGCCACGCAGAGCTTCCGTCTGAAGCTCTTCCTCAACGAGACTCTCTATTAGAGAAAGCAAATGTCTATCTGCTGAAGACACCATGGCTCAATGTCCATTTCCGGTTGTCTTTTGGATGCGGTCATACATGTCTTCCTCCGTGAAGGTTTCTTCAACCTGGTCCTCGGTTGCATTAGACACAAGCTCCGCAAGCTTAAGAATCTGGTCATTTGCCTTGGACATGCGCTCCATGTATCTTGAGAGATTTTGTCCATGAATAGCATGTTCGCTTGGATTGGAGTGCACGAAGGCATAGAGGTCTGACCACATGACATAGGCGTTCTTGCGGTCCTGAACGGCGTTCTCATAGATTTGCTTCCACAGCGCCTTCTGTTTATCCTCAATTGAGGAGATGCTCGCCAGGAGCCCGGAGAAGTCCTCTAGCTGTTGATTGATCTTGTCATCCAGGCCATCAATGTCAACAGGTTTGAAAGTAGCCCTGTCAGAAGATAGGGTTGGTTCGTCGTCTGGCAACTGCGGCGGAAAGGAAGGTAGCTGCTGTTGGTATGGTTTTGTTTTCTTTGTTGCCATCACACTCTAATTAGTATGGATATGCCACAAGTCTACATCCACCTCACAGACAAAGAGGGAGCCCTGGGGATACAAAAATCAGGGAAACTCTGGGCGAGTTCATTCGTTGAAGGCGTGTATGCCATCCCTGTCGGCGGGCGCTTTGTTCCTGGCGTTCAAATGACAAAACTTGGTCGGGCAAAGTCAAGGCTGGTGGCGGTCTATTTTATCACGCCAGAACTGCCAGACTATTGCGTCCCTGAGGAGTGCGTTTGGAAACAAGAGGAAATTCCTGTTGTCGTTACCAAAATCACAAATGCCGTCAGAGCCCGTGAAGACCTTGACGGCAGCATACCCACCCTAAACCCTGATCAGTGGAATGAGCGGCTTTTAATAAAGACCAAGGAGATACCTGACCCATCCAACCCACCTGACTTTCTCATTGACGAAATGAAGGCCTTGGTTGAGTCTCTTGTGGAAAATGCCCTTTTGGGATTGTCTTAGGAGCTTGAGGAGGCGGCACGGAGCCCCGAGCACGCTGCCCAAGCCAATTTAGCCCTATATGGCACCTTTTTGGGGGATCGAATTTCCCTTTATCTCTTTGACAAGAACAAGCTAACAACATTCGTTGAGCTGCGAGACCTTCTTCGAGAATCCAATGCAGAGTTCAGCAAGAGACTTCCCGAGGTCTTGCCTCCCGACATGGTAGGAAAAATAACAACCTCTGACCAAGTTAAAGCCTATGCTGAGCAGCTTTTGGGAGAGATTCTGATGGGTTCCATTGCGGCGTCAGAGGCCTTTGAAAAAACACCTGACGGTGACAGGGTTTGGAGGATAACACAGTCCTCTGCCGAAAAGGGCTTTGGACCCCTCATGTATGAAGCCGTTA
>Ga0105097_10000020_pt1 | contig 55392 bp, 47 predicted proteins | sample PPLLak12cMay2015_FD_87035 | JGI IMG/M metagenome (GOLD analysis project Ga0105097, IMG submission 87035) | Freshwater sediment microbial communities from Prairie Pothole Lake near Jamestown, North Dakota, USA - PPLs Lake P7 Core (1) Depth... | ecosystem: Environmental > Aquatic > Freshwater >...
GCGTTGCTGGCGATGGCGGTTTTAGCGATGGAAATGCTGGCGAGCTGCACGATATTCAGAAAGGTTCCATAAGCAGGTATGCTCGGAAACGAAAAGGCATTATGGCTGTTGTTTGTTGTTCCGGTGGTTATTGTGCCGGCTTATGTGTGGTGCTTTTGGCGCAAGGCAAAGACTCTGCGAGAGCTTGCCAGTATTGAGATGCTGAAAAAAATAAATACAGCCGTAAGTTTTAAAAAACAGATTTTCAAGGCATTTTTACTGACGATGGCCTTTGTGAGCATCATTGCTGCATTGACAGAGCCGAAGTGGAATCCCCGCACAGAGAAGGTCAGGCGAAAGGGCAGGGACATTTGTATTTTGCTGGACACTTCGCGTTCGATGCTTGCTGAAGACATTCGGCCAAACCGGCTCGAGCGTGCGAAGCTGGCGATAAATGACCTTCTCGAAAGGCTGCAGGGCGACAGGATAGGGATAGTGACATTTGCGGGAAACAGTGTTGTTAAGTGTCCCTTGACGCAGGATTATGCCTTTGTGAAAATGGCTTTGGCGGATATTACGACAGAGAGCACCAGCAGAGGCGGAACAATGATTGGCGATGCCATACGCAAAGCGATGATGGAAGTATTCGATACCAAAAGCCGTGAATATAAAGACATCATATTAATGACCGATGGCGAGGAGCATAAAGGATATGAAAGCTTCGCTGTGCAGGCGGCTGAAAAAGCATCGGCGGAGGGTATTCGTATTATTGCCATCGGGCTTGGTGATGAAGTCGAGGGGGGGAGAATCCCTGTCATAGGGGCAGGCGGGCAACAAACGTTTTTAAAATATCAGGGTAATGAGGTGTGGTCGAAACTTAACGGTGATCTGTTGATGAGCGTTGTTTATGCCGCTGAGGGAGGAAAATATCTTGCGGTAGGGCCTGGGACAACGCTTGATTTGGGTGCGATTTATGAGCAGCTTATAGCCGAAGCGCAGAAAAGAGAGCTTGAATCTGCAATGTTCACGAAATATGATGAGAAGTTCCAGATATTTCTGGGACTGGCTTTTGGGCTTATTGTTTGTGAGGCATTTATAAGTGAACGCAAGAAGTAGTAAAATTTTATTTGTAATCGCAGTTCTTTTCATTTGCACACAGGCGGCCTGGCCGCAGAGTGCGCAAAAGCTTGTTCGAAGCGGCAACAAGCTGTATGAAGAAGGCAAGTTCAATGAGGCACTAAGCTTGTATGAGCAGGCGCTTGTCGAAAATCCTCAGAGTGATGTTGCAAAATTTAACAAGGCCAATTGCTACTACCGTCTCGATGACCTTGAAAAGGCGATGGAGTTATTCAGTGACGCTGCTGCCAAAGCTAAAGATATGAAGCTGGTATCGAAAGCGAAATATAATCTGGGAAACTGCTACTTTAAACGGGGTGACAAGCATAAGGATTCGAATCTCGAAAAGGCGATGGAGGATTTGAACACAAGTATCGGTCTTTGGCGGCAGGTGCTCGAACTTGAGCCGGAAAATCAAAATGCTGCAAAGAATATCGAGGTTGCAAGGCTGATACTTAAAGATATCATCGACCAGCTTAATAAATTAAGAGAGCAGCAAAAACAGCAGCAGGAAAAACAGCAGCAGCTAATTGAGCAGCTAAAACAGGTTCTCGAGAAGCAGAAAAAGCTTTCAGAACAGACAGACGAGACAGCCAAGAAAGAACAATCAGGTGAAATGAACAGCCAGCAGGCAGCAGAAGAATATAAAAGTCAGGCCGCTGAACAGCAGAAACTAAAAGAAGAGACCCAGCAGGCGCTTGAGCAGTTAAATCCGCAGGAGCCGAACCAGCCTCAGCAGGTAAAAGATGCTGCACAGAATCTTAAAGATGCATCAGATAAACAGGATGATGCCCGGAAAAAGCTGAATGAATTACAGGGTCAAAATGCAAAGGATTCACAGGACAAGGCGGCTGAAAAAATTGAAGAGGCCATAAAGGCACTATCAGGTTCTGATAATCAGAATCAGCAGCAGGGCCAGCAGCAGGAGCAGCCCAATCAGCAGGAGCCCAATCAGCCTCAGCAGCAACAGCAGGCACAGGCGGCAAATGCCCAGGATATTCTCGATAAGGAACAAAAGCAGAAGGATTACAGACGTATGATGCAGGGCATCCAGAGGGAAAAGGTTGAGATGGACTGGTAAGATGAAGGCAAATGTAAAATATTTTTTATTCGGTTTGTTTTTGGCATTAGCCTTTTCAGGCAATGCGTCAGCCAAGGTGCAGGTATTTGCTGCTGTTGACACGAGCAAGGATATTTATGTCGGTGAGGCGTTTACATACCAGATTATAATCGATGGCGACGATAAAAGCGGCAAAATTGATTTAAGTCCCCTCGAAAAATTCAAACCGCAATATTTGGGCGGGCAGCCGGTTTCACAAACAAGTATCAGTATTATCAATAGCAAACAGACAACAACTGTAATTAAACGCTATGCCGCAAATTATTCTATTACAATAATGGAGGCTGGACCGGTGACATTGCCACAGGTGAAGGTCGAGGTGGACGGCACTGTTTATACCACAAATGAGGTCAAGTTAAATATTCTTAAGCCCGGGACAACGGATAAAATCGACCTCGAGGTATCAATTTCTGAGGAGAATTGTTATGTTGGCCAGCCGGTTCTGATGACTATCAATTTTTTTGTATCAGCAGACATAGGAGAATTTCAATTTGATATTCCAGCCTTCAGCAATGATGCATTTGACATAGATGACCCGGACCTCAAGGGTCAGGAAAGGCAGTTTCGATTAAATAACGGAATGATTATTTTCGTCACTCAGCAGAGGGTTACTCATAAAGGCAAAGATTCGAGGGTTCTTTCTTTCAGCAAGGTATTAATTCCCAAACAGCCAGGCCTGATAGAGATACAGCCGACAACAGTTTCAGCAGATGTTTCAGTGGGCACTTCTCGTTCTTTAGATTTAAGTTTATTTGGAAGAACAGAATACAAACGTTTTATGGTAAAAGCCGAGGGTAAGAAGCTCAATGTTCTTTCATTGCCGCAGGAAGGCAGGCCTGCCGACTTTTATGGGCTTATCGGCCGCTACTCGATTTCGGCATTAGCATCGCCTACAAAAGTTTATGTCGGTGAGCCGATTACTCTTACTATAAAAATCGGTGGCGAATTTCTCAAACCGGTTGCATGGCCGGCGCTCGAGCAGATACCGCAGATGAAAGATAATTTCAAGATACCTTCTGAGAAAGCGTCACCGACCGTCGATACGAACGGCTTTAAGGTATTCGTACAGACCATTCGTGCCGAGAATGACAAGATTACACAGATACCGCCGATACCGCTGTCGTTTTTCAACCCGGACAAGGGGAAATTTGTCACAGCACAATCCAATCCTATAAAGCTGGAAGTATCGCCGACGAAGGTCCTTACCGGTTCTGATATGGCTGGTGCCGGTCCCGGTGTTGTCAATAAAGAGGTGGAGGCGATTAGCAAAGGGCTTTCTGCAAACTATGAAAACCCGGACATCTTAATCAGCCAGCAGATTTCTTTATTGTCGGTTTTGGTGAGTCCCGGGTATGCGATTTTGTGGGCAGGACCATTTACAGTTTTTCTGATAAGCTCGATAATTAAAATTCTGACTCAGACCAGTCCTGAAAAAATTGCGGCAAGGCGCCGAAGGACCGCCTGCAGCAGGGCAAGTGGGCAAATTAAAAAGGTATTATCTGCCGGGCAGCAAAATCCAAGCGACCTGCTTGCGTCGGCAATGAAGCAATATATCGGCGAGCGGTTCGACAGGACCGCAGGTTCTCTTACCGCGGATGACTGCCGCTGGATAATCCTCGGTGCTACAAGCGACAGCACCATTGCTGATGCATTCAGTGACCTTATTGCTGCGTGCGAAGCCTCCCGTTACGGCTCGATGAGCATCAGTATAGATTCGGCTAAGATAAAAGAGGTGATTGAGCTTTTGCATAAGATTGATAAAAAGGCTGGAAAATGAAATTCAAGGTCTTAGCAATAATATTTTTTATGTTTGCAGCTGTTTTACCCCTGGCTGCACAGGGGCAGCTGTCGAAGGAGCAGATAAATTCGCTTTTTGTTCAGGCCAATGATGCGTTCAGGAAAGCGAACGAGGAAAAAAATGATTCAGAACAAATGAAGCTATATGAGCAGGCAATTCTCGGCTTCGAAAAAATCATAAATGACGGCGGAATAAAAAGTGCAGGTCTGTATTACAATCTTGCCAATGCGTATTTTCTAAAACAGGACATAGGCAGGGCAATCCTGAATTATCGAAGGGCGGAAAATATCGACGGCACAGACAACAATATCAGCAAGAACCTGTCTTTTGCCCGCAGCAGGAGAATTGATAAATTTCCGGAACGGACCCAACAGAAGGTCTTGAAGACGCTTTTCTTCTGGCATTATGATTTTGGGCTTAAGATAAGGTATTTATTAACTTGTATTTTTTTCGGGTCTTTTTTTGCAGTGATGACGGTAATTATCTGGATTGGCAGAAAAAATGTTCTTACGGTATCGGCGATTATTTTGGGCATCCTGCTGGTGTGTTTTCTTGCTTCTGTTTTAACAGAGACAGCAGCCCGCACAAAAAAAGTCGATGGAGTCATAATCGCATCGGAGGTCGTGGCCCGGCAGGGCGATGCCGAAAGTTACCCCGCCAGTTTCAAGGAGCCCCTGCATTCAGGAGCGGAATTCGAAGTCCTTGAAAAAAGAACGGGATGGATGCACATCAGGCTGCCGGATGACAGCGATACATGGATTCCCGCTGATTCGTCGCAGATAATATGAGCGGCCAGTCCTGTCTCGGTGCTCAATATTTTTATTTCTTAATGAACATTATGCCTTCCTGTCAGTATATTAGGATATTAGATAATTCTAATATGAAGGAAAGGACGTATTATGCTATTAAGGCTTTTTTTCGGGGTTCTTTTGGGCGGTTCACTGGGAGCCCTTATGGGATATTTCGGTAAATGCACTACGGGGGCATGTCCATTGACAGCGAATCCTTTTCGCGGAGCAATTTACGGCGCTGTTTTGGGGATAGTATTTTCTTCTATTCTTTCGGCAGGCAATTCGGCAGGTAAAGCCGGCAAGGAGAATAATATGGTTATTAATATCGGAAGTTTAGATGCGTTCGAGAAAATCCGCAATTCCAAGGGTATTTTTGTCGTGGATTTTTTTGCCGAGTGGTGTTACCCGTGCAAGCTGCTTTCGCCTGTCCTCGATAAGATTGCAGAAAAATATAAGGGAAAGGCAGCTTTTTACAAGGCTGATGTGAGCCAGCTTGCTGAATTGGCCGAAGGTAACCAGGTAGATGCGACACCAACAGTTCTTATCTTCCAGGATGGAAAAGAAGTAAGCAGGCTTGTGGGACTGATGCAGGAAAGCGATTATATAAAAATAATCGACAAGCTGCTGGGAGAGGAAAAATGAGATTAGACAAAAGTTCAGCAGAAAATGCGGCCAGGATTTTGAAGGCACTGGCTCATCCTGTTCGCTTGAGGATTATCGAATCACTTATCGATGGAGAAAAATGCGTCAGTGATATAATAAAAGCCGTTGGAGGCAAACAATCTATCACCAGCCAGCACCTTAATATGATGAGAGACAAAGGCGTCCTTTCCTGCAGGAGGATAGGCCCGATGGTGTATTATCGCATAGAAAAGAGGGATGTAATAACGGTCTTAAAGTGCATTTGCGGTCACAAAAACCGGCATAATTGACATTTCGAGGGACATTCCACAGGTCCCTGATTTAGGCTTTATCAGATTGAAATCCTGCTCTAATTTCGGATTTTTCGATGCAATTCCCGGATACTTCCGCAGTTTAGGGAAGATTTTTTTATAATAAAAGTTTTTTTGCTTGACTTCTGCTTTTGTATGTTTTAGTTTCTCATGCGTGGAACGATCGTTTTTTCTGTTGCAGGCTTAAAACATAAATTTAGTTATTTTGTAGGAGAATGGAGCATGAAGAAAATCATTTTGTTGTCTGCTGTTTTTATTTTAATGCTGTCGGGGAGCCTGTTTGCGCAGGAACCGGATAAAGCCCTGCATGGCTCGGTCGGAGTAACATACGACAGCATGTATGTATGGCGAGGTTTCGATGTTTTCGGGCACCAGAGCGCCATACACCCCTTTGTGGACCTCGATTTATGGGGGACGGGATTCGGGATTAATGTTACCGGCCATCGAGCAAACACGAGCGGATTTGAATTGTTCGAACGATGGGACTACACGTTGTATTATCGCAACCGTTTGTGGGCAGACCAGCCTTTTGCAATGAATTATATGTTTGGCTACAGGTACTATAATTATCCTGACCGTTCCAGCCATGATACGACTGGTAATGGTGCCAGCATAGACCTTCAGGAAGTGCATGGCGTCTTTTCCTTCCCAAATCTGCTGGGAGTCGAAGGTCTTGTTCCAACTTATGTTCTCGTTAAGCTTTGGCCGTCGAACAGCGGTTCGTATGTAGGTTCCCAATATTTTCCCGGCAAGCAGCCTGGCGGAACAGCGTCCGGATTCGCTCATATCTTTATGCTGGATTACGGCTGGAAGGTTAAATGCCCGCTGACCGGAGACGACAGGGTGCTGAATCTACATTCTGAGGTCGTCTTCAACGATGGTGTTGACCCACGCGGAATCGGAGTTGACAATGACTGGTCGAATGCGGTATTTGGCGTCTCGACGAATATTGATCTCGGACATAATTTGGTCTTTACACCGGGAGTATTTCATCAGATATGTATGGATGATTCGGTCAATCCTGATAAGAGCGATACGTGGGGAACTGCAACTATAAGATATAACTTCTAAGAGAAGATTAAATTTTTTCAGGAAAAGGCCGGCCTTTAAAAAGCCGGCCTTTTTTTATATATTTATAGCATCTGTACTTTGGATATTACTGGGAACTTCTAATGGAAAATGGTCTACAGCAGTTTGGCAGGATGTTGATTATAATCGGCCTTTTTACGGTCGTCGCAGGTTTACTGATGATTGTGATGAGCAGGCTCGGTTTTTTTAAGCTGCCCGGTGATATGGAATTCGGCTCGAAAAACTGGAAGGTATTTTTTCCCATAACGACGAGTATCGTAATTTCCATTATCCTGACGTTAATTTTCTGGCTGATACATTATTTTCGAAAATAAGTAAGCCGTCTTGCTATCAGGAGCTTTGGGGGAATTTTAATCGACTTTTTTGTAGAATTGTGCCTCTTTGTCAGAAAGTTTTTTTTGCTCAATCATTGTGCGGATTTTCTCAGAATCGACATTTCTAATCTCGCCTGAGCCGGATACATTTGCCTTTTTGGACTGGACGAGGTTCGGAGGAACGGTCTTGAAAAATTTATTAATTGTAATTGCAGAAACAAAAATTGCAGCAGCAGCTACAGCAGCAATAAAATAATTTCCTTTTGCCGGTCTTGCTGTTTTACTGATTTCCAGATATTCGCTTTCCTTCTTCGATAAATGAAGACATCTGTCGCAGCAGATGCAGTCATCCTGATTTTTCCCAGTTATGCCAAATTCGCAAAGTCCGAATTTTTTTGCGGGCAAATATCTTTTCAGTAGAGCGATTCTATTGAGCAGTGATAAAAAGGCGCCAGCAGGACATAAATAAAGACACCAGAATCTAGGGTAAATAAACGAGGCGGCGAGAAATGTTAAGGCCATCCAGAGCACAAGGTGATTTCTGGTGCGTGAAAATACCGAGACAAGCGGGTCTGCTGAAAGGATAATGTGATCTCTGGTAAGGAAAAAAACAGTTATGACTATAAAAAGGATTAGGTGTTTGACAAAGCCTGCCTTTCGCATAGTCTCCTTATCGAGGGATAACCGCAGTTTCGCAGGTCTAAGGCGGCTGATAAGCTCCTGTGCGGCACCAAACGGGCAGATATAACCGCAGTAAAGGTTTCCAAATATTAATACAATCATTGGTATTCCGATAGTTATTAAAAACGCTGCAGAAAGATTCGCAGCGGGACTTTGCAGGGAGAGAATTGTGGCGATTTGTTCAGTAGAAAACTGGGCATTGAAAAATAATCCGCCGATTAGAAGAGTAAAAATGAGAAAGACAAGCCTTGTTAAAAAACCACCGTAATAGACGAGGACCAAAGAGGCAATGACTGATGCGATAAGATATGTTCCTGTGACATCAGGAAGATATTTTAATCCTGCAGGTTTCAGGGCGACTTTTGTTTTCACAGTTTGCCCAAGAGCCTTGTCTGCAAATTTTCTGCCTGAAAGTTCGAGAGCCGAAGTTATGGCTTTTGAGGTTATGGTTGCACCTGTAACAGCATCTGCATTTGTGTATGGTTTTTCAGAAAATAGGGGTTTGGCCAAAAATCTTTTTTGGCGGTCTGTTACTCGTTTCAGATAGGAAGGAGTTTCGTTCGATTTTGTTACGCTGAAGTTGATGAGGCTCCCATTTGTATCTATAAAGACCGCAAGAGTTATCGGCCCGCCGAATCCTCTGACTTTGCCGCCGAAATCATCACTTGCGAAGATGTAGCCTTTCAGTCCGCCATTGTCATCGAAGGCCTTGTAGTATGTCATAAGCTTGTCATCAAGCTTGACTGTGGCCGGTTTTACCTGAAGCTGTCCTGCGAGTGCCCGTGCTGTTTCTTCGGGCAGGACAGCACTTAACGGAATGCCGAAGTAATGCAGAAGATTGGAACAAATGATAACAATGACGCTAATGCCGAACAGAGTGAAACCGAGTTTTCTAAGTCCGCCTGCCGGTTTGGCAAGGGCGCAGATTTTTAGGGGTTTAAATATTTTTGCTGTCAGGGCAGTCAGGTTCGCAGCAAGCAGGGCGATGAACACTAACAGCGAAAGGGAGGTTCCGAGCACAGGGACAAGCAGCAGACTTGTGGCGAGTCCTCCTGCACAGGCACCGATATGGTCGGCTGTTTCGAGGCGGCTGCCGGCTTGTCCTGTTTCAAAGCCGGAGGCCTCAAGCTGCTTTGCAGCAATTGGAAAATAACAGCCTGAGCAAAAACCGCAGAGGAAAAAAGCAATAGTGTAAATTAGATGTGTGAAGCTGTTTAACGCTGCGGAATTTGTCAATCGGACAAAAACTGGGGATGAGACGGCAAGAAGGATTGCAGTATGTATTAGTATGACTGAAACCAGCAACAGGGATCGGCCGGGTCTATTTATGGATATAAGATATCTGGTTATAGCTGCGCCAATAGTCAGGCCAAGCATAAAAATTGATGAAATGATGCCAATGTAAAGATACAAAGAGCCAAGCTGTGTCTGGTACAAATACATCAGAACGATTACGGAACCGATGCCTAAAAAACCTGCTGTAAAAGAAAGAAAAGAACTGTCGAAGGCGGGGCTTTTCGGAAGAATGTCTTCAGAGGAGGGCAACAGATTCCCATTTTTTTTCCTGAACAATATACCTGTCAGGTATGCAATTCTCAGGATGACAAAAACAATGATGGGAACAAAAAAGGTTAGAGGCCCTGCAAGGATTAATCGCTTGACGAATCTGATTACGGGTGCCCCTGATTGTCTTGCTGCCAGAAGCAGGCTGTAGAGATATGTCAGCGGCCTCGAATCGCTATTGATAAGATCTGATTGCGGCAAATCAGGGTTCGAATATTCTTCGATCGCCTTTGCGGCGCGGTCTGGCAGATAAATTGATAAGAGTGCATCAGGGGAAAATACTTCCCGTGCGTTTTCGATTTTTCTGAATCTGCCGGCCAGAAGGCCGGGATTGCCGCTGATTGATTTACTGTCGGAGGCTATAAACCAGGTATCTACCCCGGTGACAAGTATTATGTTGGAAAATACTTTTTGAAGGGTCATCTTCACGGAAGTGCCGAGAGTAACCAGCTCTGTCCCCATAATATTTTCGCCGCCGGAAATCCGAACCGAAATGATTCCATCGGCAGCAAGCGACTTTTTGACCTGCTGATAAAATTCCTGCGTGTAATAACGGTTCAGCACCGAGCTTGCGGCATCAGGGAGGTTGAGAATAACGATGTCAAATGTGTTGATGCTGCCTGCAAGGTAAGAGCGGACATCGTCAGTGACAAGGTTCAGGCGGCTGTCGGTTACTCTCAGTTCCTCCGGCAGTATATCGTTAATTTTTTTAATGTATTCGGTATCACAATGTGCCCAGCTTACGATTTGGACTTCGGGTATTTTCAGAAATTGCCGGCAGACGCCGAGGCCTCCTCCGATTATGAGGATATTTTGTGCATCAGGCTTCTGGCAGAGGCTTATTGCAGCGATTCGTCCGGTTGTTTCCTGGTCGGGCAATGCCTCGCAGACTGAACCTTCCCGCATAATAACAAGCTGACTGCGATAAGTACCGTAAAGATATTCGGCCTGTGCAGTCTGAAAGGAATTTGTGAATGCATCTTTTGGAAGGAGTCTGTTCCATTTTTCAATTTGTATTTGCTTAGTCAGAGTATTATCTAATCCGAACACGAAAAAGAGTATAATGCAAAGAGGTACACCAGCTTTAATTGCATTAGAAAACCATCGGTTTTTTTCCTGAGCCTGTCCGGTTTGTGTGAAAAGTTTTTTTATTCCTGCAAGCTCATTTATCAAAACTGCAGATGCAACAATCAGGGCGAGTATGAAAAAAATGCTGATGGAGCTTGAGCCTGCAGCTAAAAGAATTGTTACGCCGAGTCCGCCGATAAAACTTCCTGCTGCTTCGAGGATATATACTTTTGATAAGGCAGGTTCTTCGTGTTTTTTAATCCAGCGGCAGGCGGTTGGAAAAAGAAGACCTGTTATAATGCTGACTGGCGCATTCGAAAGTATTGAAAGCCACAGGATTGAACGAATTGAAAGCAGTGCATAATGCTCTATGCCCGCTATTGAACGGATATGAACAATTAACATCAATTGCAGAAAGAAAGCGGGAAGGTATGCCAGAAAGAGCAATTCGATATTTTTAACCAGTATCTCGGTGAGGGTGTTGGCTTTATAGGCGAGCAAGGCTGCGAGGGCTATCCATAAGAACCAGGAGGCAAAGAATAATCCGATGCTGATGTCATTGCCTTCGAAACTGGTAATGAATTCTCGGAACAGAAGACTCTGGGCAGCAATCGTGAAAAGACCATAACAGAATATCAGAAATTTGCGTGAGAGCTTCATTTTTCCTCGCCGAATACCTCGGCCTCGAATACCTGAAAGGTCGCATTTTCCTTCCAGGCATTAGCCGGCAGTCCTGCCTTCATTGAAAGATTAGATAAAGTTTCCTGCAGTCCCCAGCCCTGTTCTGGCGCGACCTGCGGAAGGAAAACTGCTGACCGTTCACCTTTACTAAGAATTATTCCATCGGTGCCGATACGGATTTTGTCCGGCGAGCTGACAGGATGCGGAACTGTCAGTGCGGAAATTTCAATCGTGATATCATTGCATTCAACAATATTGACCGGCAGGAAACGAGGGTCTTTAGTGCTGGCATTGATTGCATTGCTGATGACAGATTTATAAAGAGGCTGCCGGGGGAAGATATCGCCGATACAGCCCCTGAGCATTGAGCGCTCTTTTAACGTCACGAAGGCAGCGCGCTGTTCTTTCATTTTTTCATCGATTGTTATTCCAAGCTCCTGCGGCTCGGGCACCTTTTTATTTTTCAGATAATAAATGATTGTCTGCCGTGCGAGTTTCAAAAGCTCCTGTTTTTCTTTCTCGGAGAGCCTGTCTGCTTCAACTGGTGTGTTTGTTTGCCATTTGCCTGCAAAGACAATCCCTAAATAGCTTACTGAGTTGGAATAATCGCCGAGCATTTGTCCGCTTGTTGCGTATTTAATCAGGTGAACTTCTGTTGGCTTATTCATCATCGCAAGCAGAATTGCAACCGGTATGCAGCCGCAGATTGTCGCACCGGTTTTTTCCCTGTATTCGAAAAAACCTTTGCTGTCGAGCTGCTCGATGTATTTATAAGCACCCATATCGAGTTGTTTTAACTTTTCTGGGATGTTTTCTTTGAAGGGTATATAACCGTAGGAAGGACCAAAATGAGTGAAATCCGAGCTTGCCACCACCAGCGTGTCTTCATCAATAAGATTTTTTATAACAGAAGCTGCCTTGTTTATCGTTTCGAGCGAGCATTGGCCTGCCACAATCGGGACGAGCTTGAAATTGCCGAGCTTGTATTGCAGCAGCGGGATTTCTATCTGAACGCTGTGTTCATTTTTTTGGGCGTTCGGAATATTTTTAAACAAGGGAGATTCGGTGAGTCTGCTTATAAATTCAGTATCTATCGGAATCTGGCCGAGCGGTGATTGATAAAAATTTGCTGAAAGGACACTGAGCATATCTTGCATTGGTGTTCCGTGACTTGGGCCGATGATAATGACTCTTTTATACTTTTTGCTGATTGTTGTGATGGTATCTGCTGCAGTTTGTCCTGAATACTGGTATCCTGCATGAGGAAGGATAAGTGCCTTGACATTATTTATCGATTTGGTTTGAGTTTTTTGAAATAGATTTTCAATTTGTTTTTTCAAAGTGTTCGGGTCAGATGGATACCAGGTTCCAGCAATAGATGATTTGAATACTGTTTTTGGCGGTTCTGCTGTTTCCTGTTTCGGTTTTTCAGTTTGCTCCTGATTTTGTGCGGAGGCTTTTTGCCTGCAGCCGCTGTAAAAGAAGCCGATTAAAAATCCAAATGTTATGACAACCATAGCCGGCAGAAAAAATTTGTTCTGTTGTTTTTTCGGGTCTCTATTCATAATTAACCTCTCCACTTGCCAATTTTTGTAATGTCAGATAAAGGTTTTATTGTGCCCGGATATTTATCGAGCTTTATCGCATATATAAATTTTTCCGGCAGCACTTTTTTTGCTGCCCACGGACCGCCGATGATTACAGCAGCACCGAATTTGAAAATACTTTCTATGAATTTTCTTCGCGTCATTTCCAGACTCCGTAAATTTTTTCAGAACAATCTGGACAAGAACCTGCCTTGATTCGATTTTGCACAATTACGTAACCGCTTCGTTCTATTAAAAGCTTTTTACATTTCGGGCAGTATGTGTTTTGTCCTTCTTTGCTTGTGACATTGCCTATATATACAAACTTCATTCCTTCGGCGGTTGAGATTTCGCGGGCAAGATTCAGTGTTTCCGGCGAGGTCGGGGCAAGGCGAGTCATCTGGTGCATAGGGAAAAACCGCAGAAAGTGCAGCGGTGTTTCGGAACCTAAATTGTCGCGTATCCATATTACAAGTTTTCGTATATCATCCGGTTTGTCGTTGAGAGTCGGTATCACAAGATTGGAAACCTCAAGATGTATTCCGCTTGCTTTTGCAGTAACGAGGGCGTCCTGGACGGGCTTCAATGTAGCTGAGCAGACATCCCTGTAAAATTCCTCAGTGATTCCTTTTATATCAATAGTGGCTGCATCTGTATATTGCAGAAGCTTCTTCCAGGGCTCCTGGTTAATATAGCCGGCAGAAACGAGGACATTTTTTATACCAGCCTGTCTGGCGAGTTTGGATGTATCGAGAGTGTATTCGTAATAAATTATCGGTTCGCTGTATGTATATGCAATCGAGGTGCATTGATTGTTCTTTGTCAATTCGACAACTGTTTCGGGAGGACAGAAAAATGCCGGTGTATCTTCCGGGTTCGATTGAGATATTTCCCAGTTCTGGCAGTTTTTACAATGAAGGTTGCAGCCAACGGTTGCCAGAGAAAAGGCCGCTGTCGATGGCAGAAAATGAAAGAGGGGCTTTTTTTCTATAGGGTCAACATGCATAGTGCAGGGGTAGCTGTAAACAACCGTTCGCAGCACGCCGTCGAGGTTGATTCTTACCCGGCAGTCGCCGCTCTTACCCGGCCCGATTACGCAGGCTTTAGGACATAATTCACACTGAACCGTCAATTTTAATCGTCCTTTTGATTAATATTTTTGCCCTTTTTATAATGGGTGATGAATAGTAATTATATCAAATTGACTGTCTTGTTTGTTCAAGTTTTATCACTCTTTAGGCATATTTCCTGAAACCATTTGAAAGCACAGGAAATAAAATTGGAACAATAATAAAGGCCGGCTTGTATGAAACCGGCCTTTGGCAACAATTTTTCCTTCGGTATATTTTTATTCAACGACAGCCTGTGCTCCCCACGGTTGGGGTATAATTGAAAAATCGAAGGGGTCTGCAGCCTCGATAGTTCCGCCGGATGTATCGGGTTCCTTCGGCATTGGCGTCGAATTCGTCAGGTCCGGTTCAGGCGGCACCGGCACATCTGGTGTGACCATCGGTATCGGTGCGTTGACGACAATGACTTTGACAAAGACCATGTCTCTATCGATAGCAATCGGCGGGCGGCTTGAAAATTTTAATGTTTCAGGAACCATCGGCTGAACAATTGTAGTAATCATGCCCCTCAAAAGATAGACCCCGGGTTTGCTGAGGACAACGGGAACACCGACTTTTGCCTTTCCTATGCTCGGTCCCTTTCTTGTATCGGATGATGCATCGCGGCCGATGGTGACCCATTCACCGAGATTGGGGTCATTGATGTTAAAGTTCAGACTTTCAGGGGGAATCGGGACTTTAGGTTTGAATAACTGAAGGTTTAATGCAAAACCTATTTTTCCGTAGGACCTCGGATACCAGACGCCTTCCAGCTCTTTACTAAGGGAAAATATCACCCTTTCGCCATAGGGGATTTTAATTTCACCATTTTTCCTCGGGAAGTTTTCGGCACCAGCCATCGGCGGCAGCCGGTTGGCGTCCATCAGCATTGGAGGGAAGCCTAAGAGCGCTGCACGCGGAGATGCCAATGGATAAATTATTGTTGGCGGCGGCGGTGGGACAGGCTGAGGTGTAGTCTGTGAAATTGCTGTCCCGAAAGCAATAACCAAAATTATTGCCGGCAGGGTAAGGAAAATAATTATTTTTTGTTTAGACATACTAATTCTCCTTTCAGAATAATAGTTTTTTTTTCAATATGTTTTAACGTATAAGTGCATTTTTTTGTTCTGACAGCAACTCTTACCGTTTTTCCGGCATAAGGCATATTTCGCATTTTTCGTATTGTAATGACGTTCCGTGCCTGAAAATTATTGCATAAATTTGCGCAATATTACTTTTAACTCAACAGATTTCATATCTTTTTATTAAACCTTCGCTCTATGAAACCTTCGATTTAATTCGAATAAGCAGCTTGAAATTCCTTCAATAAGGTCCTTAGTTTTTCAACGTTAGCCAGGTCGGTCGTCTGCTTGCACTTCATGCTGGATAGAAGCATTTCGTGAAGCAGCGTCAATTGCTTGATATATTTTTCGTAAGAAGCAGTATTAGTTTTTTCGGCCGGTTTAATCCGCTGTGCCATAAAATAGAATGTCACTGTATGGTCCAGTTCGCCGGCATGCTCTTCCTTGGTATTGACCCATCGGACTATCTGGTTCATATTGGGTTTGGCTTCCGCTGATAGCGCCGTTATCTCCTTCATTGCCTTTTCAATTGTAGTTATTTCCTCAACCATAGAATCGAGACGTGCCTTGTCGTCGTAAATGCCGCAGGGAATCTGGCAGTGTGAATACGCGAACGTCACCGCGACGACAGCAATTAAGAGTATGACCAGTCCTGCTAAAGTTTTGTTTTCCTTCAAGGTTTTCATATTAACCCCCTTTCTTTTAAAAAGATTTAACCGGTGCTTATATAGATTTTCCGCACTTTGCTGTTGTAATACCCTTCTGGGCTGGTTTTTGTTTGCAATAAAACCTCGCCGAGTAAAAATTTTTACGGCGTAAATACTGCCATTTCGCTTAGCCCGATGTTCAGGGAGCTTCTTTTCACATCGTTTATTATGAATACAAGCCATTCGGTTGTTTTCGGCTCGAATGAGATTTCAAGGCCTTTTTTCGCGTCATCGGGCAATTGGCCGGTCTTTAAGGTCGTACCGTCGGAAAATACAAGCAGGCCGCTGTTTATCTGGTCTAAATCATTTGGCCTGTCGAATAACCAGACGCGGCTGATTGTCTGATGCTCATTCCAGGTAAGACGGACCATAGCTGTATTTTTCTCACCATTGCTTGCCCATTCGCGCATTATGTTCCCAGGGTAGCCTTCGACGGCTCCGTCGGTTAATCCGAGTAATTGATAATCCGGATGGACCGAGCTTACGGTAATTTGTGCGAAAGGTGCAATGTTCTTTTTCGAACCGAGAGGCGTGTCCGGCAGCTTGTCATCCGAGCCGAGGAGTTTTACTTCCTGCAGGCACATTCGATAGCTGCTGCCGGGTGGATTTGGAAGCCAGTTTGTTCCTGCATAATTGTTTGTAAAATTGGCTGAATAGCAAAGCCAGGCAGTTTTGCCGTCTGCGCTGATAAATTTCGATGGGAAGTTTACGAAGTAAGCCTGCTGGCCAAAGTCTTTCATATATGTCACCAGCTCCCAGGGGCCGGTTATCCTGTCAGCAGCTAAAATGTATGTATTGAATTTCGACATCGTTGTCACACCGTCGGTAACACACATCAGATATTTTTTCAGCGGGGCGTTGTATGTGATTGTCACGCAACCCATATTATTGTCCCATTCGAGAAGGGGTTTTATCTTTTTGAAATCGTCTGTCCAGCGCGGATTGCCGTCATTATCTATCCCTGCGAAATATTCATATTTTGATTCATCATTTATATTTTCAATGCTCGGTATCACTCTGCACAGGTATATCTGGTCTGACGTTATCCAGCTTAGGTTAGCCTTCCTGTCCTCTTGGTCCATTTCCGTTGCGCCGTGGCCGACAAGATATGCCTTGCCGTCTGGTGAGTGTTCCATGTTTTTGCCGAAATCGACAAAGTGCGGTGCACCTATCTTGACAGGTCCCTTGAATTTTTCAGGCTCAGGGAAAAGTGCTTTTCCCGGCTCAGGGGTATGCGGTGTGTCCTGCCAGGTCTTGCCAAAGTCTTTGGAAATTCTAAAGCCCGGGCAGGGGCCTAAAATCGGCCAGTTCAGACCGTAAGCATTAGCAAGAGTATAAGTTCCATAATACCATATGCCGTTATATACGAGGCTGCCGCAGGGGTATCTTCCTTCGTAAGGTTTCGGGTCGCCCGGTGTTGTGCCGAGAGATGTCACTGTTAAATTCATCGGATCGCTGCCCTCAATGACCGCTTGTCCTGTTGTCGGCCTTGAGCCGTAGGATGTCGAGCCTTCTGAACCGACGTTTCCATCTGTCCAGGGCGAATACATCTTATCGTCGGATGCCCATGATAGATACCAGGTATCTGCTCCTGTATATTCCTTGTGCCTGCCTGTAAAGGCCATTGCAGTGATGTCCTTAGATTGCTTGAAAGGGCAATCCTTGGGAGGCTCCGACGGCCAGATTCTGTATGGGAGTGACTGCGGTGCATCTACAAGTTTTTCTGAACCACTGCTGGTCTTAAAGCAGCCGGCAATCATTATGATAATGCAGCCGAAGAAGGAAATCAGACTTGTCTTAATGGTATCAGTGTTTTTCATTTTTATTACTCCTTTAGAATTCCGTAATTTCGAACATTTTCAGAGGTCATTTCAATTAATCATAATATTGTTATTGATTTTGGGGGTTGGGTCAACAGCTTTTTCAGAGATGTCTTCTATCAGCAAACCGTACCGGTTCACAAGTGATCAAAGGTTAATCTGCTTGCAAATCGGAAGGTTTTTTGGTATTTTATGCCTCGTAAGATGTTATAATTTCGGCTGAATTGTGTTTTATTTAGGGAGAAAGAGAATTTTTTGAAAGGTTAATCTAATGAGACCGATTGTTCGCTTCCTTTCCGATGAGCTAATTGAAAAAATTGTTTCAGAAGCATCTGATATACTTTGCTCGCTTGGTGTTGAAATCCATAATAAAAATGTCCTTAAAATGCTCTCATCTCACGGCTGCAAGGTCAATATGGAGACATCTCATGCTGTTTTCACACAGCAAGTTATTGAGAAGTCTCTCAAGATCGTCCCGAAGTCTTTCAAAATGTTCGATACCCTCGGCAATCAGACACATGATTTTTCCGATTTTAATGTTTATTTTACCCCCGGCTCGACGGCGTTAAATATTGTCGATTCGAAAAGCCGCAAAATGCGAAAGGCCAATACGACCGATTATATCCATTTCGTTAAAGTCACTGACCAGCTCGAACATATAGCGGCGCTTAGCACAGCGATTATTTCTGCTGATGTGCCTCAGCAGATTTCTGACAGCTACCGGCTGTTCCTGAGTCTTTTATACAGCAAAAAGCCGGTGGTTACAGGTGCATTTACTATAGAATCATTCGAAGTAATGAAGGATTTTCAGGTTGCAATCCGCAAATCCGAAAAGACCCTCCGTGAGAAACCTTTGACGATCTTTTCCATTTGCCCGACATCACCGTTAAAATGGAGCGAGGTGACATCGCAAAATCTTCTCGATTGCGCAAAATATTTTATTCCTGTCGAATTTATTGCTATGCCGCTTTCAGGCTTCATCGCACCTGTTACCCTGGTCGGCACTCTTGTTCAGCACACAGCGGAGACGCTCAGCGGTGTTGTAATCAGCCAGCTTGCAAGCCCCGGCTGCCCTGTCCTTTACGGTGGCTCGCCCGCAATTTTCGATATCCGTTTCGAAACCACACCGATGGGTGCCATCGAAACTATGATGATTGATTGTGCCTATAATGAAATTGGAAAATTTTTGAAAATTCCGACCCAGGCATATATTTCGCTCAGCGACGCAAAGCAGCTCGATGCCCAGGCCGGCATCGAAACAGGTCTTGGCGCAGCACTTGCTGCTCTTTCTGGAATCAATAGTGTCTCCGGGCCGGGAATGTTAGATTTTGAAAGCTGCCTGTCGCTCGAAAAGCTTGTCCTTGACAATGAGATTTGCGGTATGTCCTATCATATGATTGCCGGTATCGAGCCGAAAGAGGATTTTCCAGCGCTGCCGATTTTCCAGGAGCTTCTTAAAGAAAGAAACCTTATCATTGCTGACCATACCAGAAAATATATCAAGTCCGAAATCTATACGACCGGTCCTGCGATTGACAGGAAAAACAGGTCACGATGGGAGCGTGACGGCTCATTATCTTTGTTCGAACGCGCCGGCATCGAGGTAGATAAGCTTTTGAAATCTTATAAACCCTATGACTTGCCGGAAGATACCAAACAGCAGCTTATTAAGCTTATGGAAGCCGAAGCCCGCAGATATAAACTTGGAGTGCTTCCAGTTCGGCCACAATAATAAGGATAGCATACATTTTAAATGATTGAGTTCTCGCAAGCTGTCGCTGTCTTTTATTTTTTTCTTACATTGAAAATAATATACAAGGCGGATGAAGCACTTTATCCAGCTGCTTCCATATAAAACCACAATTGATTTATATGTCTAATGCTGATAAAATTTCCGGAGAAAGTGTTTCGCGGCAGTTGGAAACTGAATTTTAAAATGTGAAAGAAGCTATAATGGCTGGCGGCGGTGAAAATAATTTGCCAAAAGGTTATATGGGCAAAATCCTGCGTGTTGACCTGACCACCAGGCAGCAGCATGCTGAGCTTCTCGATAAGAATATGGCACATCTTTTCTTTGGCGGCAGGGGTTTCGGAGCCTTTTTTCTTTTTCAGCATTTTCAAAATCTTAAATTGCAGGGCAAATTCCGCAACCCTTACAGCGAAGTTGACCCTCTTTCAGAAAACAATGTTATCATAATTTCTACTTCCCCCTGCACCGGAACGGGGGTTCCTACCAGTGGCAGGGTTCATATGAATTTCAAATCGCCTTTGACAGGAATTTACGGCAGCACAAATGCAGGCGGCAAATGGGCTGTAGAGTTTAAAAGAACAGGTTACGATGCATTGATAATAACCGGAAAAGCTGAAAAGCTGACTTATCTTCTCGTCACAGGCGAAGAAGTAAAATTCTGTGATGCTCAGGAAATTGTTTCCCAGGATTCTGTAGATAAGCGATTATTTCTTCAAAAAAAGTACGGCTCTAAACTGCAGGTTCTTTCAATCGGCAAAGGCGGGCAGAATTTCGTGCGATTTGCATCTGTGATGAGCGATACGGGCAAGGCCTTTGGAAGAACTGGTGCTGGTGCCGTCTGGGCTTCAAAGAACCTTTATGCTGTCGCTGCCCTTTCTGAAAGCAGAAGCGAAATTGAAGTAGCTGATACCGAAAGCTTCGATTCGAAAAATGAGAGAAGCGCGATGTATCATGCAAGGCTCAAACTTGACTTGGGAAAATTCACAAGAAAGGAAGCTGCTTACGGGATATTATCCTCTATGGGCTCTCTCGGTATTATGGGGATGATAAACAGCTACAGACAGCTCCTTCGAAATAATATGAAAGATACAGCCCATAAGCCTCAGGATATCGAGAAAATTGACGGTGAGGCACTTCGAAATCATGCGAAAAATGCCAAACCGGGCGAAAAGAAAATCCTGGTCAAAAAGGGCAGCTGTTTTAATTGTCCTGTTGCCTGCAAACGGGACACAGAATTGCTGGATGAAAATGGCAATCTAATCGAAAAGAGCGAAGGACCGGAATTCGAAAATACTGCTATGCTCGGTGCTAATCTGTCCATATACGATTTACCGACCATAGTCCAGGCAAATTCTCTTGTTAATCGTTATGGCATTGATGCGATCACAACCGGTGCAACAATCGCTGCGTTTATTGAACTATATCAATTTATTAAGTGTAAAAAAGATACGCTCAATCCTGCAGAGAAAATGTTCCTCGATGATGTGAATGATTTCGTGAGTCAGTTCGGTGAGCCTCAATTCGCAAAAGCAGAGCTCCTTGTCCCTATCATTCATCTGATTGGAAATAAGGAAGGTATTGGAAAATATCTTGCCGAGGGTTCTTTCAGATTTTGCGACCGTTATGGTCATAAGGAAATTTCGATGACAATAAAACGGCTTGAGCTGCCAGCTTATGATCCTCGCACCTCATTCTCTCAGGCCTTAAGCTATGAGATGAGTAACCGAGGCGGCTGCCATCTCGAAGGAGGATATACCGCTCCTTATGCCTACTGTGCTGGTTACGCCGAGTGGCCGGGCAACCGTATTGAGGGCACCGCTCTTATCGCCAAAAACGCAGCTTTAACAAATACTACCTATGATATTATAGGAGTTTGTGCTTATAATGGTTTCTCGCTGAGCCTTGATGAATTCGCAAGTCTTGTCAATTCCGTTACAGGTCTCGAACACAATTCCGGAACACTCGAAACGATTGCCCAGCGAACATTGACCCTCGAAAGAATGTTTAATATCTTATGCGGTGTAACTGATAAAGATGACTGGCTTCCGGAACGGTTTTTCTTGGAAACCATTGAAGCCAAAGATGGTCCTGCAAAATGCGACAGGTTTGCCTTCGGCACAATGCACAAGACTTTCTACAACTCGCTCGGCTGGGACGATAATGGAAGACCGACTGAAGAAACTTTAAGTAAACTTCGGATAAAAGAATTTATTTAGGATTGAATCAAATAAATCAGGTTGACTATATGCCAGAGTTTGAAAAAATTACAGAAATTTATAAAAAGTTGAAAATAATCGGCAGGGCGGTCGCGATTGTCAATGGCAACAACACTCATAGCGGCAATCTCTCGGTGCGCGACCCCGATAACAATGATATATTCTACATTACCGCCACAGGCTCTCAGTGCGGTTCTCTTGTTCCGGAAGATATCGTGCCGATTCATTTTTCATCAGTAAGCTGGGGAGATGCTCGGGGTTCGACCGAGTCCACAATCCACAGAAAAATTCTTTCCCTCCCCCGTGTTAACGCTGCAATGCACGCTCATTATCTTCACACGACTTTTATTTCTTTCGACACAAAGGATAAACAGCTTTTTCTGCAGTATCTTGGAAATGATGAAAAGGGAAGGGCTAAATTTTCGTTCCATCCGGTTGATTTGTTTGGCGCATTCACTATAGGGCAGGTCAGCGTCGATGATTTCTTTCAGCCTGTCGGCTCGCCTGAAATGGAGGAAAGAATCCCTCAGTTTCTGGCAAAGGATTTTGTCACTATTGTCAAAGGTCACGGACCTTTTGTCCGCGGTAGCTGTCCTGAAGACCTTTTATACCGGTCCTCAGTTCTCGAATCCAGCTCGAAACTCGCATTCAACCTCCGCAGGAGAGGTATTGATATTGTTCAGATACAAAAACAGATAACATCGAGGGGACCTAACAAATTTTTCCCTGTAAAGCCCCATTTAGCAGATTTCAATTCTTTCTCGGGAAAAGAGGTCGATGACCCTACGATAATCTTCGATTTCAAGCAGAGGCTCAATTTTAATTACGATAGTCAAATCAGCGCCTATGGCGCCGGCTCGATGAGCCAGAAGATCTCTTCCGGCCGGATGATTTATTGCCCGACATCAGCGGTTCCGGAAGGTCTTGATTTTCCGCTTTTTAGGATGAATATAAATTTCGAAGAGAGTGACAATGTTGATTTGAAAATTCATAAGCTCATTTATCAGCACACCCAGCAGACATCCTGTATGATAACAACCAATCCGGTTATCACTGCAGAAGCAATGGCCTGTCTTGCTGAACAGTTCGGCCTTGAAGTGCTGCTTGGTAAAAAAATAAATATTCCTTACACAGAAAAGAACCACCCTGTCATTATACCTATCGATGCAGAAGCAAAATATCTCAATCCTCAGCTCGGTCTGGTTGATATCTATCAGCTTGCTGATATGACATCGAGTAATCCGATACTCAATATGCTGCGGTGGTATAAGGGCTGCTGCATTGTTGCCGGTTACGGCGCAATATCGACAGGCAGGACTACACTCGAACAAGCTGCCCATAATGCTTCAAGCGCCGAAAGAATAGGGCAGTTCCGCATCGAGGCTTATATAAATGAAAAATTACTGAATGGACCAAAAGTCAGCCTTTTCGAGCCGAAAAAATCTACGGCGCCTTGAAAAATTTTTAGGTTGACTGATTTTAACAATCAGGATGGATACAAGTCAAAATTATATAGCGGTTGACCTCGGAGCCGAGAGCGGCAGGGTGATGCTTGGATGCATTAGTGGTGAGAAGCTGTCTATCGAAGAAATTCATAGATTTGAAAATCGCCCGCTTTCTGAAAATAATTCTCTTCGTTGGGATTTTTTCGGGATACTTTCCCAAATAAAAACCGGCATCAAAAAAGCAGTCGATCAGACAAACGGGGAAATCTGCGGCATCGGCATCGATAGCTGGGGTGTCGATTTCGGACTGCTCGATGACAAAGGCTCTCTCATTGAAAATCCCCATCATTATCGTGACAATCGCACAAACGGCGTAATGGAAAAGGCCTGCGAAATTATCGGCAGACGTTCCATATACGAACAAACCGGTATTCAGTTTATGCAGATTAACAGCCTCTATCAGTTGTATTCGATGAAACTGACGAACAGCCCAGTTCTGAAATGTGCGAAAACTTTGTTGTTTATAGCCGACCTTTTCGCCTTTTATTTATGCGGCAGACCTTACGCCGAATATACACTCGCGAGCACCTCGCAGATGATGGATATGAAAACCGGCCTGTGGGCAGAAAAAATTCTCGAATCGCTTGGTTTATCATCAGAAATTTTACCGCCTGTAATTGCGCCAGGCACTGTCGTTGGGAAATTAACCAAAGAGGTATCTAATCAGCTCGGCTGCCAGCCGATTCCGGTTATTGCTGTTGCCTCGCACGATACCGCTTCAGCGGTTGCGGCGATACCTGCTGGCGATGAATATTCTTGGGCGTTTTTGTCGAGCGGAACCTGGAGTCTTTTAGGGGCACAGCTTTCCGCTCCTGTTATAAATGATAAGACATACCAGTTTCAGTTCACAAATGAAGGCGGTGTCGGCGGGACAATTCGGTTGTTGAAAAATATTATGGGATTGTGGCTTATCCAACAGTGCCGAAGCCAGTGGCAGCAGGATGGTCAGGAATTTTCCTATTCACAATTAACAATCCTTGCAGAAAAAGCAGTACCTTTCGCAGCATATATTGACCCGACCTGCAGTTTATTTCTAACACCGGGCAATATGCCGACAAAGATAAATGATTATCTTGTCAGCAAAGGCAATCTGCCGATAGAGGACAAGGGACTAATGATACGCTCAATCCTCGAAAGTCTGGCTCTAAATTATTCCTTCGCCCTCGAACGGCTCGAAGAAATTATAAATAAACGTGTAGATTGTCTTCATATAGTCGGCGGCGGAATTAAAAATGAATTGCTATGTCAATTCACCGCAAACGCAACAGGCAAGATAGTTTACGCCGGACCTGTAGAAGCCACAGCCGCTGGAAATATTCTCCTTCAGGCGCTTGCGACAGGCAGGATTCGTTCGATAAAGCAAATCCGCAGCATAGTCCGGAACTCCTTCAAACTAAAGGAATACGCACCGCAGGATATTGACGAGTGGAAAAAACAGAGTAATCTTATTCGTAATCTATATGAATAAATTATGATAAGGAAATATGCTATGGCTGGAAAAGAAAAAGCGGTTTGCCTTCCTGTAATTAGAAAAGCCTCACCTCAGGTTCCTGTAATTGGTGTTTTTTCTCCCTGCGACCCTCGAATCGACAAGGACAGCCGAAAACGTGCTGCGAATGTCGTTTCTATGGTTGCTGACACAATAAGCGGCAAAGTCACGTTGCCGGACAAAAATCCTGTTCCTGTTGTTTATTCATCAATACTGGTGGACAGTGAATCACAGGCCGATATCGTTGCCCAGCAGTTTCGAAATGCCGGTGTGAATATTCTTGTCTGCGCACCAGATACCTGGGCCTTTCCGCAGTTGACAACTATTTCACTGCTTCAGCAGTTTCCCAAAGAGACGCCGCTCAACATAACCTGCGGCAATAGCGGCCCCAAGCCTGGGGTTGTTTATGCTCATGCTGCAAATGGGGCAATAAGCCAGTATGGTCGGATGGTCGCTCTCAATGTCGGGACGTGGTCTGACACCGGATCAAATCCTGTAATGACAGACTCAACCGCTGCCGCCTTAATCGACTGGTGCTATGCGGCTGTTGCTGCAGCTGCTCTGCGCGGCCGCCGCGTAATGATTTTCGGACACGATTCGATGGGGATGGAAACCGCCCTTATGCATGTCCTTGCGACTCGCAATACATTCGGATTGGAAATTACCCGGCTGGATATGAAACTTCTTTCAGATATGCTTCAAAAGGCCTCTTATAATAAAGAAGAATTGAATGAGCTCCGAAGCTGGATTGATAAACATGTCGGCAAGCGGCTTGAACTTAAGTCAGATGCGGATAGCGAACGCTTCAACCAGAGTTTAGCAATGTATCTTATTTGCCGCAAACTTTTAGCAGACCTCAATGCCGTCGGCGGGGGATTTATGAGTCAGCTCGAATGGACAAGCGACAAGCGAGGCATTCCTTTGCCGGTCGCAGATATTATGGAATCACTTTTTAATAGCACCTTCGACCATAACGGACCAAAGGCCCCGATACCTTTTGCCACAGAAGCCGATACGCAAGGTCTCCTGACAATGCTGGCCTTCACTTATCTAAGCGGCGGCAATCCGCCCCTGTTTATGGATTTTCGAAAGGCCTGGGAAGCTTGGGAGATTCAGGCGCTTGCTAAAAAAATCGGAGTTAAGATTCCGCCAAAAGCTGATTATGTTCTGAAAGGTCTTGTTGATGGCAATAATTCCGGAAGCGCTTCTCTTGACTGGGCTGCTCTGCCTGGCTCTTCTGTCAGCAATATTATGAAAAATATTATAATGCCCCTCGCAGATGAGTATTATTTCCCCGGTGGCGGTAACAGTGTTACCTTTGTAAGCCAAGCGGGCATAAAAGGAATTGCAGGAAGAATGGCTTACAGCAGCCTAACAGATAAATTCAGCCTGTTTTGGGATGAGGCTGTTACAACTGAAGTGCCGAAAAAGCTCGAAAAGGCTATGTGCAATCTTACAAACTGGAACTGGCCGCATACCTTTGTTATTCCCAAATATGCGAATATGATTGAGTATAAACAGTATGCCCCGGCAAATCATTTTCATATGGTTTGGAACCTGCCAGTGGCGCGTCTTCAGCACTGGATGGATCTGACGGGTGTTCTGAATGTTGCGCCCTGGTCTGCACGGCCGAAATTTATCGAAGGTGCAGATAGGGCGCTGCCCCTCGTTTATCTTCTCAACGGTGGAGAAACCAGTTTTAAAAATCTATAAAGGTCCTTAAACTAAAACGCTTGATAAATTGCCGGATTTTTCTTTATCTCTGAAGTGAAAACCATCGAAAGCCAGAGAAATCTAAATTTTCCGATGTTTTTTAAATTTGGCTTTTCTGCAGTTCGAGCAAGTTTTTTCTCTGCTCTTCGAGGGCTTCTTCAAGCTGTTCTTTTGTTACGTATGCAAGTTCCAGAAGAATCGTGCCAAGGTCTTTGGTTTGAAGTTGCGGCTGAATTTTAAGGGCATATCTGATTTGTTTCGAGGTGCAAAAACGTTTCTCTATGAGTATGTCCCCGATTTTTGTTTTTTTTGATGCGACCATTTAAGCTTCCTTTGTAAAAATCTCTCTCCATCCCTTTATAAGAACGTTCCTGATATATATTTCGACTCTTTTTATAAGAGTCTTGAAAAATAAAGCTTGTTCAATCCATTTAATTTATAAATTGTCCCCAACGGTGCCATAATATGTCACTGTAAAAGTCCAATATTTTAAATTTTATGGGTTATGGTAATGTGAAAGGGGGTTGGGATTAGTCCGTTAGACATTGTATTTTTTAATGCGCTCGGGGGGACTCGAACCTCCGACCTTCGGTTTAGGAAACCGACGCTCTATCCTGCTGAGCTACGGGCGCAAGATTTGCCCTCCAATATAATTGATTTGAGGATATATTGTCAAACTTTTTAGGGAAGTGCGTGGGAAGTGCGCCTTGAAGAGTTTCTTCATTTTCTCGATTGCACCATTTCCTGCAGCCAATCGTACCAGCCGCTCATTCCATCGCCTGACTTTGCCGAAATCTCGAAAATCCCGATGTTTTTATTTAGTCTTGAAGCGTCGCGCCTGACTCTATCTAAATCGAAATCAACGACTCCAGTTTTGAGCATATCGATTTTATTAATTAACAGCACTTTCGATTTCGCAAAAAGCGCAGGATACTTTGCAGGCTTGTCATCGCCTTCAGCGACTGACAAAACAGCTATCTTGAAATCTTCGCCAAGCTCGAGAGCAGATGGGCATACAAGGTTGCCGACATTTTCTATGAAGATTAAATCGAGCTTGTCCAAAGGCAGTCGTTCTAGTGCATTATTTACCTGTGCCGCAGACAAATGGCACGCGCCTTCTGTATTTATCTGAATTGCCCTGGCACCTGCTGCACTTATCCGTTTGGCATCAAAATCCGTTTGAATGTCGCCTTCGATTACAGCAATTCTGATTTTTTCATTCAAATCCGTTATCGTTTTCGTAAGGATGGATGTCTTGCCGGAACCGGGTGATGAAATCATATTGAAGCATAGTAAGCTGTTCTGGCCGAGCAATTGCCTGTTTTTTTCGGCGTATTCCTCGTTTGCGGCCAGTATATTTTTATCGACTTTTATTTTCATTGTTTTTGGCGGTTTCAAATTCTATTTCCTCCAGGATAGTTGGCGTCTCCGGAAGCAGTTCGAAATCCTCGCTGCCGCAGAACGCACATTTAGGGTTAGACAGCTCAACATTAAATTCCTTTGAACATTTTTTGCAGACGCCGCGCATAGGCCTGTGCTCGATGTATAATTTCATTCCTTCGAGACTGGTGCCTTTACAAATAAATCCGAATGCTTCCTGCAAAAGCTCATCGTTGACCGCCGAAAGAAATCCACAGCTTATTTTCGCTGTCAGCGGCCTGCCTTCCTGTTTGTCCGCCTCTGAGCGAATTGCTGCAGCAATATTTTGTGCCAGCATTGTTTCGTGCATCAGCAAATCCTCGGAAGTTCCAGTCCATAGGGCATCTGGACAATTCTTCTGCCGCCGATTTTGGTAATCATTTCTACTACAGGGACATCCTGTGTTTCCAGGATTGTTCCGATTATGCTCGCCTCTTTGCCTAAAGGATGTTGCCTGCAAATTTTTACACAGTCATCAGCAGATTCAGCCGAAACTATCGCAACAAATTTTCCCTCGTTTGCCACACCGAGCACATCGAGGCCGAGAACATCTGCCGCTGCCTGTACCGTCGGATTGATTGAAATAAGGTTTTGGTCTATTTCGATGCTCAAGCCGGTCTGTTTGGAAATTTCATTTAAGGTCGCAGCCAGTCCGCCCCTCGTCGGGTCGCGCATAAATTTGATTCCTTTTATGCTCTCGAGCAGCTTGCAGGTCAGCTTTGCTATTCCGGCACAATCGCTGTTCATCTCCGTTTCGAATTTAATTCCCTCGCGCTGCGAAATAATAGTCATGCCGTGGTCGCCGATTGTCCCGCTCAGTAGGACTTTGTCACCCGCCCTGATTTTACTAAAGCCCAGGTCGGCTTCACCTAATCTGATGCCAATGCCTGCGGTATTGATAAAAATCTTGTCCGCAGCGCCGGCTTCGACTGTCTTTGTGTCGCCGGTGACAATACTGATTTCATTTTCTTCTGCAGCCTTTTTTATGCTCTCCAGAATCTTTTCAAACAGCTCAATCTCCAAGCCCGTTTCGATAATAAAAGAAAGCGAAAGCGCCAGCGGTCTGGCGCCCGAAACAGCAAGGTCGTTTACCGTACCGCAGACCGCCAGCTTGCCGATATCGCCGCCGTTAAAAAATAGCGGCTTTACGACATAGCTGTCGGTTGTAAAGCAGATCGATTTGGATGAAAGCTCAAGACGAGCCGCATCGTTTAGTTCTGAAGGCATTTCTTTGGCGAGATGAGGCAGGATTGTTTTCCTGATAAGCTCGTCCGACAACAAGCCCCCGTCACCGTGTGCAAGCAGAATTTTCGGCGCATCCGTGTTTCTCATCACGACTTTTTTCTCCTCGTGCCATATTTATAATAAGCCGCACATGTGCCCTCAGAGCTTACCATGCACGGGCCGACGGGGCTTTGTGGTGTGCACTTTTTTCCAAAAAGGCTGCATTCCGGCGGCCTAATTAGTCCGCAAAGGACCTCGCCGCACCTGCAGCCTTCCAATTCCGCATGCGGCGTCTCGGTTATATTATATCGCTGGTACGCATCAAATCTGCTGTATTTATCCTTAAGTTTAAGAGTGCTCTTATCTATTTTTCCCAGTCCTCTCCAGTAGCCGTCCGCCGCCTCGAAACACTCCGAGATTATCTGTTGTGCTTTTAGATTGCCTTTTTCAGTTACAGCCGCCTTATAAATCGATTTTGTTTCTGCTGCTCCTTCGACAAGCTGGTGGCAAATTTCTGCTAGTCCTTCGATTATTTGTATCGGTTCGAAGCCTGCCACGACACAGGGTCTTTTGAAGTCTCGCACAATTTCCTCGTAAGCACCGTAGCCTATTATAACGCTGACATGCCCCGGGCAAAGGAATGCATCAATCTTGTCATTTTTTCCGCTTAATAGTGCTCGCATTGCCGGCACAACCAGCTTATGCCCGCTCAATATACAGAAATTTTCAATCTTCTCCCTGGCCGCCTGCATAACGATAACGCCTGTTGCTGGTGCTGTTGTCTCGAAACCGACAGCAAGAAAAATAACCGTTTTGTCAGAATTGTCTTTAGCTATCTGAATTGCATCTTGGCTGCTGAATACAACTTTAACATTGTTGGCAGGCTGCCTTGTCTCCAAAGAACCGCCGTGCCCGGGCACCCGAATCATATCGCCGTAAGTTGCGATTAGAACATCTGATTTGTCCGCAAGCTCCAAAACCGTGTCGATATAACTTTGGTCTGTTACGCAGACAGGACAGCCGGGCCCCGATAAAAGATTTAAACCTTCGGGCAGCGTTGCCCTGATGCCGCTTCGGAAAATTGCCACCGTGTGTGTCCCGCAAACCTCCATTATGTTAATAGCACGCCCTTGTTTTTTACACGCCTCTGATATAAGGTTTTGTGCTTTGTAAATTCTGTCAAGCATAATTCTTGTTACCCCGAAATCTTGTTTGGTGTCTTATTATAATCATTGATTTCAGCGATAAGCTCCCACGTCTCTCTGGCCTCTTCCTCATCAACTATTGTTATCGCAAAACCTGCATGGACAAGGACAAGGTCGCCTAACTTTACATCTTTCAAAAGTGTGGTTTTTGCCTTGAAGTGGTTGCCCATAGCATCAACAACAGCGTTGTCACCTGTTAATTCTATTATTCTTGCTGGTATTGCAAGACACATCGTAACTATCCTTTCTTATTTCCTGCAAATCTTTACTGCAATGGCCGCCTGACCAAGAGCTATTCCGCCGTCATTTGCAGGCACATCTTTGTGAAATAATACTTTAAATTCATTTTCATTCAATAGTCTTATAAGCCGGTTCGTCAGATACCTGTTGCAGAACACACCTCCGCTTATTGCAGCCTTTTGAATGCCGGTTGCTTCTCTTGCTTCTTTCGCCATTGATAACAGGCCTGCTGCAAGACAATTTGCAAACTTTGCAGCAATAACCGGTGTGCCCGTGTGATTTCGAATGTCATCGATGATCTCTGTCATCATTTTTGTTATGTCGAACTTTATGATTTTTTCAGCCCCTTTGATAATTTCGAAGTCGTATGCTTCTTCTAAGCCTTTAAAAGTTGCCGCTTCCAGAGCCATAGGAAGCTGTGCCTCAAAATGATTGAAATTTCCCAGTCCCAGCATAGCTGCAACTGCATCGAAAATCCTGCCGAGGCTCGAAGTTTCGACAGTATTAACTTCTTTTTCAAGCTGTTCAGTTATTATTCTTAGTTTACTTATGTCCGGCTCGACCGGTTCAAGAATATCTTTTAATTTTTTCAAATCGAACTCTTCCTGGAATGTCTTTTTCAGAAGCCCTAAAAGCGGCCGTATTGCCTCCTTCGAAGCCTTGTCAGCACCTGCTAGCTTGTAATAAGACAAATGTCCGAATCTTTCGAATTTATCCAGTGACGCAATCAGGCACTCGCATCCCCAGACTGCCCCATCTGTTCCATATCCTGTGCCGTCCGCTGCAATTCCGATGACAGGCTCATCAAGATTGTATTCAGCCAAAACAGAAGCGATGTGTGCCCAGTGATGCTGGACCTGAAGTCTTTTATCGGCAGGTATTGTCATCGCATATCGGGTAGATAGGTAATTCGGGTGTAAATCGCATACAACCACTTTCGGCTTGACTTCGAAAAGCCCTGCCAAGTGTTTTATGGATTCAATGTAATGATGATATACTTCACCGTCTTCGAGGTCTCCGATATGCTCGCTTAAAATAAGCTGATTTTGTTTAGCAAAACAAAATGTATTTTTCAAATCAGGTCCTGCTGCAAAAATATCCGTTGCCGTTTCCTTAACTGTGAGAAAAGGCATCGGGACATATCCTCTTGCTCGTCTTAATATTGCTGGCTCTCCGTCAATGAAATGCATAATCGAATCATCGACCTGCCTGTAAATTTCCCTGTCGTGCATCAGAAAAACATCAGCAACTTTTCCGAGTTTGTCAATTGCCTTCTTGTTTTTGCAGATTAAAGGCTCATCGGAAATATTTCCACTGGTCATAACAAGAACTTCTATGCCTTCCTCTGCGAACAATAAATGATGAAGAGGTGCGTAACAAAGCATAAATCCCAATGTATCGAGGCCTTGCACAACCGATGACGCTATCGGGGAATCTTCTTTCTTCGGCAAAAGCACAATCGGGCTTTGAGGGCTCTTTAATAGTTGCTCTGCCTGTGTTAAAACTGTTGCATATTTTTTTATTGTTCCAATGGAGGATGCCATCATGGCAAACGGTTTATAGTCCCTTTTTTTCCGCTCCCTAAGCCTTAAAACCGCTTCATTATTCAATGCATCGACAGCAAGATGAAATCCGCCCACTCCTTTTATGGCAGCAATTTTTCCGGCCCGAAGCAATTCCGCAGTTTTACTGATGACCTTGTCCCTGTCTATTTCAATTGTTTTTCCATCGCTGTCAGCAAGCCAGATTTTAGGGCCGCATTGAGGACAGGCTACCGGCTGAGCGTGAAATCGCCTGTCTGCGATGTTCCTGTATTGACTTGAGCATTTACTACACATCTTAAAGACCGACATTGTCGTATTCGGCCGGTCGTAGGGTATAGTCTTCACGATCGAATATCTCGGTCCGCAGTTCGTGCAGTTTGTAAACGGGTACCTGTACCGAAAATCATTTTTGTCCTCCATTTCAGAGAGGCAGTCGCTACACGCCGCAATGTCTGGTGTCACTTCAGAAAGGGCACTTCCCTGTCTTTCGCTTTCTCTGATGATAAATTGTGTATCATTTTGGACAACGGGAATGTCGGTTGAAACGCAGCTTTTTATGGTTGCAAGGGGAGGTCTGTCTGCATTTTGAAGCCTGTCGAGAAATTGTTTAATGTTTGCCTGCAATCCCTGAAGCTCGATAGTTACTCCCTTCGTGTCGTTGTAAACAAAGCCGGCAAGTGTAAGCTGGGTCGCTATCCTGTAAACTGCCGGACGAAATCCCACTCCCTGCACCCGTCCGCTGATAACTATACGCTGTCGTTTGATTACTGCCATTGTTAATGCTGTTTATTTTAACTGTGTATTTTCAAAACCGAATATCTTTTGAAATTTCGGAAACGTAAAAAATCATTTTTTCTTCGAGCTTTCTGCTTATATTATTACCCGGTTCGACTGCTTGAGGTTCGATTCCGAAAATTATTATTTCCCGGGGTTTTTCGCCCAGTAGCGCAGACATTTCTATTATCTTCAATATATCTGCCTCATGCAGTGATTGAACGGCAAGCTTTTTGATGGTTTCCGCTTCTTCGGGGACAAATCTTTTTAACGTTCCCGGCCCAGTATTCATATATGCACAATCAATGATTATAACTTTTTTACGGTTTGAAATCAAATGCAGCAGGTTTATTCCTGCTGTTCCGGCGTCGATGAATTCAGCGAAAGGGTATTTGTCACTGTCTTGAAGCAGCCGGTTTAGAATATGGACGCCAATCCCTTCATCAGACATCAGAGGATTACCCAATCCGGCCACTAAAAGCTCTTTTTTCATTTTAATCGGACTACTTTTTAAACCTGATATCGAGCATATGTGTAGAGCAGGATATGCACGGGTCATAAGCGCGGACTAACATTTCCAGTTTTTGCCTGACGGCATCCTCGCCCTCGTCGATTATTTGCGGAACGAGCTTTTCCATATCTTTTTGTATGTTGGCGTGGTTCTGATTGGTAGGTATGCACATATCAGCAGCGAGGCATTTACCGTTTTTATCGAATTCGTATTCGTGGAAGAGTATTCCCCGAGGAGCTTCTGTGCAGCCAGCGCCTCTTCCTGCTCTTACCTTGACTTTCACTTTTTCGCTTACCAGCCCTTTGGTAAGGATGCGGTCGATAAGTTTGATGCTTGCATGAAAAAGATGAACACATTCCACCAGTTGTGCTATTGTGTTCATATAGGGATTGCAGCAGCCTTTTTTAAGCGAAAACATTTTTGCAGTTTGTTTTGCTTCATCACAGAGCAGGTCAGCATTTATGTTGAATCTTGCAATCGCGCCGACCATATAACTTTCGCGGTGCCATTTCGCCCACTTTGCAGTTGACTGCTCTGTCATATATTCGTTGGCGACTTTCTGCCAATTTTTTACCGGCATCGCTTTATCTGTATCAGTTGAGGCAATATCGCCGTGGTAAAATGTATATGTCGGAGGATTTGTCTGCTTTAGCGATACGTATTCAGTTTCCCGCTCGAACTTCGGCAGGGCCGATGCGACAGACAGGACAACATCTGCCAACGTATTTATGTCTTTAATGGTATTTTTCAAAGTATTCTGCAGCTGCACAAGCTGTTCGGGTGTCGGGACTTTTGTAAAACCGCCCGGAATAATTGTTACCGGATGAGTTGTCCTTCCAGCGACAAGGTCTGACCATTCATTGGCAATCCTGTGAATCCGTACGATAGTTTTTACCACATCTATGGCCTTTGAAACAAGCGGAACCACTGATGGTGCTCCGAAGAAATCCGGCGCTGCAAGGTATCCGATGTGAAGGCTGTGACTCTGCATCTGCTCGGAATAATGCATCAGGTGACGAAGCATGTCTGTCTGTTCGGAAACCTCGATGCCCAATGCATTTTCCACTGCCTTTATCGCACTGAGCGAATGGCTTATCGAGCATATCCCGCATATCCTGCTGACGATTGTTTGAATGTCTTCGTAGCTGTGACCGCGGACCATAGCCTCGAAAAATCGCGGCGCCTCCGGCACTTCCCATCTTATCTTCTCGATTCTGCCGTCTTTTGCGTTGACGACTATATTTCCGTGACCTTCAACCCTTGTTAAATGATGGACGTTAATATTTAGATTTTTACCCATTTGTATGCACCTGCTTACTTCCAAAAAGGTTCATTTTTCGTTTTAAAATTTCGACATCGAGTCCGTATCTTTCAATTACATCTTTTGCTGCATCGACATTCGGATTATCTATATATCCGCGGCAGCCGAAACATCTAAATCCAGATGATGGACACCTTGCACCGCAGCCTGCACGGATAATCGGCCCTAAGCAGACCTGCTCGGCCTCCCACAGACACATATTGCCTTTCAATTTACACTCAACACAGACCGGGTAAATCGGTATCTCAGGTTTTTTGCCTACAAGAAGTGAGCGAATCACATAGCTGAATTCCTTTCGGTCAATCGGACAGCCGTGAATGCAGTAATCTGTTGTAACAACCTCAGGCACGGACTTGGTAAAGTCTGTCTCAAGATGCGGCATATTTGCATCTTTTCCATAAGCACATTTTTTTACATCGTCCAAAGCGAAATTATTTTTCAGCTTGTTGATTCCGCCGATTGTCGCACAAGCGCCCAATGCAATAAGTATTTTTGCACGGCTGCGGATTAGCCAGAGCCTCTCTTCATCTTCGGGCCTTGTGATCGAGCCTTCGATAATTGCGATATCGTAATTATGACTTTGCTCGCTCATCGCCTCGCGCCATTCTACCATCTCGACGGCGCTGACTAAGTCAAGTATTTCTTCTTCAAGATTTACTATCTGAAGCTGGCAGCCTTCACAGCAGGCAAAGTCGAATATCGCTACTCTTGGTTTTTCTGTCATTATATGGCCTCCGGAACTTTAAGGACATTGCTATAGCGGAAAACAGGACCTTCGATGCACACATATTTGTCGTTCATCTGGCAGTGACCGCATTTGCCCACGCCGCACTTCATTTTTCGCTCGAGGTTCAGATATATGTTTTCCGGCTGCACATTTTCCTTTCTCAGCGACAGCAGCACGAATTTATACATCACAGGCGGCCCGCAAACGAAAACCATCGAATTCGCCAGGTCGCCGGCTATCTTCGGTATCAGAGTGGTAACAACGCCAACATTTCCTGACCAGCAGTCGTCGCCCTGGTCAACCGACTCCATAAAAACCATGTCGTCTCTTTTCTGCCAGCCGGAAAGTTCGGAATGTAAAAATCTTTGAGGGCGGCACTTTGTTCCCAAAAGAACTATCAGCTTGCCATAGTCATCGCGGTTATCAAGAACATAATTGATAAACGACCGCTGCGGAACAAGCCCGATGCCGCCGCATATGAATACCACGTTCTTGCCTTTGGCCTCCTCGACCGGATAGCATCCCTTGCCGAAAGGTCCCCTGATTCCAAGCTTGTCGCCCGTTCTCATATTGTGCAGTGCACCGGTGACATTTCCGATTTTTCGCACAATCAGCTCGAAACCATCCTTTTGTGTTGGCGACGATGAAATCGTAATCGGCGCCTCGCCTATGCCGGCAATCGAGACCTCGACAAACTGGCCGCACTGGAAATCCATCGGCCCATCGTCCAGCGAAAGATGCACATAAAGCTCGGTAGCATTCAGCATCCGGGCCTTGTTTATAGTCGCAGGCCGCGGCATAAAAATATCTTTTTTCGTATCACAGCATTCGCTCATTTTCATCTCCGTTATAATTTATTTTTTTTCAAACACCAAGGTCATCAACAAGTCTGTTATATATGTTCACGGGATTTGCAATGTCCGGCAGACACGCACCGACGCATCTTCCGCAGCCGACGCATGCGGTTTCGCATCCGATTTTTTCCGGAACATATTTACCTTTTCTGTAAAGCCTGTGACGGAAGCGGTCCGCACGATTTTTTCTGAACTCGTGTCCGCCTGCTACCAATGTGAAACCATCCAGGAGACATCCGTCCCAGTTTCTCATTCGCTGTCCCGATTTGAGGTCCCAGTTGAGGCAATCCTGCACATTAAAACAGTAGCACGTCGGACAAACGGTATTGCACGAACCGCAGCTAAAGCAAGTCTTTGCCTTTTCTTCCCACACTGCGTGTTTGTATGCCTTGTCCAGCAGCTTTGGAATATCTTTCAGGCTGCATTTCAGAATATGCTTATTCAGTGACTTTTGATTATTTTCCTGAACCTGCTGGCGCTGTTTTAAATCCTTTGCATCGGCATTTGCTGCGCCTTTGAGCTTCTTGAGCAGCGATTCTCCCTTTTCTGTTGCAGCTTCAGCTATGTAGTCATCGCCAATCTCTGTCAGCAGGATATCGAATCCATCCTTTACAGTGGCCGTCCCCATGCTTGAGGCAAAGACGTTTTTAGATGCAGCCACAACATCGCAGGCGATAATTGTCGCATTTTGTCTCCTTATCACATAATGCGTATCGCAGTAATTCTCGCTGAAAACCTTGTCGAGCTGGTTTATTGCAATCATATCGTAAGGGTGAACACCAATCAGGATAAACTTCCCCCTATCAATCTCTGACTGGCATTGGCCTTCGGAACCGAAAGTTAAAAGGGTCTCAGTTGTCGGCTGGAAGAACCTTTTAGGCGGCAGAAGTGTTACATCGTAATCCAGCCTCAAATCTTCCGCAGATTTCAGTGGTGCGAAATCGAACCTTTCGCCCTTCGCCTGGACGCCTATCACATTTTCGGTTTGTATCAGCTCATTGATAAAATTTACAAAATTTTTCCTGCTTGCTTTCTTTAAGCTCATTTTCGTTTCTCGAAAAAATTAACAGATAAATTGGTTCTTTTATAAGTCAAGGATTGCTATCAATCCGTTATCTTATATTTTATCGAACATATTTTCAATCAGTTTTTATTGCCGGCATATAAAAAGGCAATCGGGCCAAATCTGTCGCAATATTGACCGTTATGACCTTCACTTTCTTCGGGACCGTCAGCCTGCACGGCGCAAAATTCAAAATGCCTGTTATTCCCGATTCAACCAGGCCGTCTGTAATTTTTTGGCTGGCCTCTTTTGGGACAGTAATAATTCCGATTTTCACCTTACTTGTTTTTAACGTATTCAGGCACGATGCATCTTCAATAATAATGTTCCTGATTTTTTTACCAATTTTCTTGCTGTCATTGTCGAAAGCAGCTGCAATCTCAAAGCCGTACAACCCGAATCCGCTGTAAGTCAAAAGTGCCGTTCCGAGATTGCCCACTCCGACAAGTGCCGCCCTGTGGGGCATATCCAGCCTTAAAACTTTTTTCAGCTGCTTTATAAGCTTCTCTATATCATAACCGACCCCTCTTGTTCCGAAGGTGCCGAAGTACGAAAAGTCCTTTCTTATCTGCCAGGGATTTGCGCCTATAAAATCTGCAAACTCCTGGCTCGATATTTCCTTTTTTCCTTCCTGACCGGCGGCTATAAGGCCTCTAAGATAAACCGGCAGCCGTCTTATAGTTTCATCAGGAATTTTATGATATCTAATGGCCATCTGTTCCTGCTGAGCTTTTCTTAACACTTGTGATTATATTCACAAGCATAAATATACTATAATTCGCCTGAGGCGTCAAGTGAATTTGGCGTCTTGCCAGGATATTTAATTTTGAGAAAAATTGTTGAAATTTTACAGACGAGTGGTTAGGATTAAAGTACGCCCTCAGTTTGAGGTAGCCTGCTGACCTTTTGCCGCCGGCAAAGGGCCAAAATTGCATTAAGAGAAAAGTTGAGTTAATGACCGAAAGGATTGAAAGAAGCGGTTACCGGACGGATATGAATAAAGAGGTAAAAGATTTTGTCGAGACCATGACCGATGAGCAGCGGATGCTGGTTATCCTCAAAAAACAGCTTTACGGAGGCGATTGGGAATCCATGCTCGATGATTTGCGAAACAGGCTCGAGGGAAAGCCCTATATATTCAAGCTGGCCGCAAGGATTCAGGATGATATAGACAGAATCGAAAAGTTGTCGAAATTTGAGAAAGAGAACAAAATAGATTTGGCAGATTACGTTGAGCTGGGGTAGATAAAAAATTTGAAGATCGGCTTTGTACATGAAAATATGTAAATTGCCGGGTGATTGATAAATTTTATTATCTGTAAAACTTCGGGTATTTTAAATTGGAAAAAAGGCGGGTGAAATTGAAAGGTTTAGATATGCACAAGTTATCAATTATTTTCTTGTCGGTTCTTTTTCTATCTGTATGCGGCTGTTATAAACCGGAGCCTCCACCCCAGTTCGAGCTGCAGTTTCAGCAGCCTGTTCTTGATAATATCATCTCGGACCAGATCCTTGAGGCTGCAAAACTTCAGCTTGTCTGGCAAAAGTCCATTCCTGTTCAGACGGGTGAAATTCCGAAAAAGCTGACCATTATCGGCGATAGAGTTTATCTTCTTACTGACAGAAATTATCTCGTTTCGATGAACAGGTTCAACGGCAATATAGGCTTCAGCCGAAGTATCGGACAGCCCGGTTTCCCTGTCCTGCAAATCAGCCGTTACAAAAATGAGATTTATTCAATAGTAGGTAATGAGCTGCTGCAAATAGATGCCGATTCAGGCGACAATATCAGCCTGAAAAATTATCATTACGGAATTGTTTGTCCTGCTGCCCGCAATGCCTCCTATTTTTATATTGCAGGCTCCAACAGACGCATCATTACTTATAATGCAAAAAATAATGTTCAGGTCTTTCAGGTTGCTGCAGAAGATGATTCGCAGATTACATCGGTCCTTGCCGACGAGAATATTGTGGTTTTTTCAACTGTTTCAGGAAACGTTATTGCCATTACTCCCGACAAGCCGACGAAACTGTGGTCATTTAAGGCCGCCGAATTTGTCGTGGAGCCTATGGTCAGAGACGGCCAGGGTCTGTTCTTTGCAAACAAAGATACGTGTGTTTACAGTCTTAATGTTGCTGATGGCATGCTCAACTGGAAGTTTCAGGCTGGTGCTGTTCTCGAAAAAGCGCCTCGAGTGACAAGCAGAACTGTTTATCAGTTCCTCGGTGATAAAGGACTGGCGGCAATTCACAGGCTTGACGGCACACTGGCCTGGCAGCTTCAGCATGGCAGTGACCTCCTTTCTGAATTCGGCGGGAAAATCTTCATTATTACGAAAGAAGGCACTATTGTTGTTATGGATGAAAAAACAGCTTCACAGCTTTATTCCTTTAATCTTGCGGGCGTTTCTGTCTTCGGCTCCAATGTAACGGATTCGTATATTTACATTGCGGATAATAAGGGTCGGATTGCCTGTCTTAAGCCGGTCGAAAATTAATTAAAATTCCTTCGGGAACGGGTGAAATTCAAAATGGATATAAAGATAAAAACTGCACTGGTCAGCGTATCGGATAAAAATGGTGTCGTTGATTTTGCGCGTAAATTAAGCAGTATGGCCGTAAAAATAATCAGCACAGGCGGAACTGCAAAGGCCTTAAGCGATGCCGGCATCGATGTCATCAGCATAGACTCAGTCACAAATTTTCCGGAAATGATGGATGGAAGAGTAAAAACACTTCATCCGAAAATTCACGGTGCTCTGCTCGGCCTGCGTGACAACAATAAGCATATCGCAGCAATGAAAGAGCACGGTATCGAGCCGATTGATTTGGTCTGTGTTAATCTTTATCCTTTTGAAAAGACCGTTGCAAAGCCGGATTGTCCCTTCGAGGAGGCTATTGAGAACATCGATATCGGCGGCCCGAGCATGATTCGCTCAGCGGCGAAAAATCATAAGTTTGTTACCGTCGTTACCGACCCTTCTCAGTATGATATCGTTATCGTAGAGATGCAGAAAAAGGATGGCGCCGTTTCGGAACAATTGCGGTGCGACTTTGCACGAGTCGCCTTTGAGCTTACTGCAGGATACGATGCTGCTATTGCAAAATATCTGAACAGCAAAGCAGGTATCGAGTTCCCCGAACGTGTTTCTATTTCGGTCAGGAAGGAACAGTCTCTGCGGTATGGTGAAAATCCGCATCAGTCAGCGGCACTCTATAAACTGCCAAGAAGCAATGAGCCGTCGGTCAGCTCTGCACGCCTGTTCGATGGCGGCAGTGAAATAAGCTTTAACAATTTTCTCGATTCTAATGCAGCATTCGAGCTTGTTAAGGAATTTTCAGAGCCTGCAGCGGTTGTCGTGAAGCACTTAAATCCCTGCGGCTGCGGCATCGATGAGAATATTCTTATCGCATATCAAAAGGCTTACGAAGGAGATGTTGTCAGTGCGTTCGGCGGGATAATTGCTCTTAATCGCAAGGTTGATGTCGAGCTTGCTCAAATGATAATGGAATCTTACAGCCGTTTCGGAAAGGCGCGGGGAGCAGGCGGTTTCTTTGCGGAAGTTATTATCGCACCTCAGTTCGATAAAAAAGCAGTTGAAATCATCCGCACCCTGAAAAACTGGGGAAGCCGCGTCCGCCTTCTTGAAACAGGTCCCATCGACAGGGAAAATATAGATTCTTTTGAGTATGATGTTCGAAGCATCATCGGCGGTTTGCTTATTCAGAAAAGGGATTTAGTTGGCTGGGAGCCGGATAAACTCACCTGTCCTACCAAAGCTAAACCATCCGATAAACTGCTCGATGATTTGAAACTCGCCTGGATTGTCTGCAAACACACAAAAAGCAATGCCATTGTGCTCGTTAAAAATAAAAAAGTCGTCGGTGTTGGTGCCGGCCAGATGAACCGGCTCGAATCGGGCCTCATTGCCGTAAAAAGAGCAGGCGACCAGTCAAAGGGAAGCGTTCTTGCCTCCGATGCCTTCTTCCCATTTCCTGATAATGTCGAAAATGCTGCTAATGCAGGCGTCGTTGCGATAGTTCAGCCGGGCGGCTCACAGAAAGACGATGAGGTCATCGCAGCCGCTGATAAATTCGGCATCGCTATGCTCTTTACAGGTAAACGCCACTTCAGACATTAACAGATGCTGAAAAGTGTATAGTACTCAATTCGCCTCAGATTTCTTGTACTATCAGCAGGAAAATTTTAAAAATATTTTAAAATAACGAGAACACTTTCGTAGGGAATTGCATCTTAATAGAGAGATCGCGAAAAGGTTTTTTGTTTGTAACTATAAATCTTTATAGGAGAAATAGTTATGCGCGCTGACATTTTATTAGAGAAATTGTGCTGTTTAAAAAGAAGTCGAGCTTTATTTAAATATGGGCTAACTTTCGTTGAGCTTTTAGTAATTTTAAGCTGTATCCTTTTTATAATGGCATTTTTTATGCCCGCTTTAAGGAATAAGCCTGATTCTCCTACCAGAGTGATTTGTTCAAACAATGTTCGTCAACTCCTTATAGGTTATACTTTATATGGCGGTGAAAATAATAATAATTTACCTCTTCAACCGGATACTTATACTTTGAATGAAATGTCGAAAGAAACATTAGAAGCCTTAATGAGTTGTATAGGCTATGATTTAAAAGAGTTCAGAGCGAATAATCAGGGAGATTTGCCTCCACAACAAATATTTTATTGTCCTACTAATATTTTGCAAAAAAGACATATGGCAAATTTTTGGAATGCTTCAGACGACTATAGGGCTCTTGGATATTTTTTCATAATTGATTCTAAAAATGGCAGGGATAAAATTAAAGGTTCAGGTGATAAAATCTGGCTTAAAACTCTGAATATTAAAAATTCTGCAGAAAAAGAATTGATAATAGATATGTTAATATGCGATAAAATCAATTATAAGCCTCCGAAGTATCCGAATGGTAATTTTACTAAGTGCCCGAGTAAAATATTAGGTTTTGAGACATCAAGCCATCTTAAAGATGAGAAGGGGCCAAGCGGTGGAAACATAGGATTCGTTGACGGTCATGTTGAATGGCGGTATTTTAAGGACATGGATAAGAGATATGGCCAAAATCCTGTTTGCTGGTGGTGATTTAGCAAATCATTCAAACAAGATTATCACCTGTTAAATGGCAGCTAATTTCAGTTATTTTAATCCAGCGGCATTGCGAAGTTTGCCTACAAAATCAGTCTTTTCCCATGTAAAGTCAGACTCATTTCTGCCGAAATGACCGCCGTGAGCAGTCTTGAAATAAATCGGCCTTAAAAGTTTCAGGTGAGCAATCATTTCCTTTGGTTTTAGGGGGAAAAGCTCTTGGACAAGCCTGCTTATCTTAGTCTCGCTTATTTTGGCTGTCTGTTCGGTATTTACCATTACCGATACAGGCTTTGCCACACCGATTGCATAAGAAAGCTGCACTTCACAAATGTCTGCCAGCCCCGCAGCGACGATATTTTTCGCAATGTATCTTGCCATATATGAAGCTGTTCTATCGACTTTTGACGGATCTTTGCCGCTAAAACAACCTCCGCCGTGTCTGCCTCTGCCCCCGTAGGTATCTACGATAATTTTTCTGCCGGTTACTCCAGTATCACCGTGCGGCCCTCCGATTACGAACCTGCCCGTTGGATTGATATGATATTTAATATTTTTATCAACCAGTTTCTTCGGCAGCACCGGCAGGATTATCTTTTTTATAATTTCGCTTTTTAGCTTGCCATAGGATATAACAGGAGAATGCTGAGCTGCGATGACAACCGTATCAATACGGCTGGGTTTTCCGTTTTTATATTCCACTGTAACCTGACTTTTTCCGTCCGGACGAAGCCATGGCAGTTTCTTTGTTTGACGCATTTGCTCCAGCCGTGTTGTCAATTCGTGGGCAAGATAAATCGGCATCGGCATAAGCGAAGATGTGTCCCTGCACGCAAACCCGAACATCAAACCCTGGTCGCCTGCTCCCTGCTCCTTGTGCAACCCCTGGCCTTCTGTTACTCCCTGAGAAATATCTGGGCTTTGCCTTTTCACATCAACCAGCACAGCGCAGTTCTCATAATCGAATCCCATTGCAGGATCTGTATAACCGATTTTTTTGATTGTCTCTCTGACTATGTCAGGTATGTTGACGATGGCCTTTGTTGTTATTTCGCCCGCAACCAGCGCCATTCCTGTTGTTACAAGAACTTCGCAGGCAACCCTGCTGTTCGGGTCCTGTTTCAGCATCGCATCGAGTATCGAATCTGCAATGCAGTCAGCAACCTTGTCAGGGTGGCCCATTGTGACTGATTCACTTGTGAACAGGTAGCTTTTTGTATCGCAGTTCGGGTTCATTAATGCCGATTTTTTTGCCATATTCATCCTTTCTTCCAGTAAAAAATGGTGCTTTTTCAGAAAATCAGAGGCAATATTGTAAGGGATGTTTTTAAAACGTCAAATAAAATTGTGAGCATTTTGCCTGTAAAAGGCATTCTGTCGATGTTATCTGCCCATTAATCTCCAGTTGTAGCCGAAGTAGGTTACTGAGTAATTTTGCAGTTCAAGAAAAGAAACATCCTGTGAGGGAAGGTAGTTGATAAGAAAATTGAAGAGTGCTGCAGTTGATTCGTCCTGGTCCTTGAATTTTGTGGTCGTTTTATACTTATCGGTAAAGTATTTACCGTGCCAGCCTTTATCGAGTATCGCCGGCAGGTAAACCATCTTTTTTTCGAAGTCAATCTTGAATACACGGCTGTTTGTCAGGTATTTTTTTATCTGTTCTGTAAACTGTTCATTCAGTTTGCTGCCGATATAGGCTTCGTTGCGCAAAGGAGGCCCGGAAAGGCCCAGGTGCGAAATAGCCAAATAGCAGCGGGGCTCATTAAACCTCTTGCCGAATATTTCCTCTTCTATGCCTGCAAGCGTGAATTCTTCATCCATTACGATAATTTTTTGTTTTTCGATACCTCCCACATTTCTATCGATGTGCCTGATGCTGTCAACCGGCCATATTGTGCGTAAAATAGGATGTGATTCTATCGGGTAATTGTCAACTATAATATTGAGCATTCTCAGATTGTATGCATTAATCCAAAGTGCAATTTGCTCCTCTTTGGGCCAGGTTTTATATTCATTCGGGTCGAGTTTTGCTATGCTGTCGAGAGCCAAGTTTAAGTCGATGCGTTTCGGCTTGAGCTTTTTATAATTTACAAATCCCTGGCTGTCCACATATTCAGAAAAAATTGCCGAGAACCTGCTGTTAAATGAATCTTTATCTTTTAATTTATTAGGTTCATTTGATTCTGCTGGTTTACTTATAGCGGCTTGTGATGCATTGGGCTCATTGGAGTTCGAATCTGTTACATTTGGTTTCACATTCGAATTGAACTTGTTAAGCTCGTGTGCAGGGTTAGCCGAATTGATATCTTGAAGTGCTCCAGCCTGTTCATCGGGCGTTTTTATTGCCTGTATCTGTTGCGGTATCATTTCTTTTTGCGCGGTTTCAGTGCTTACAGTCTGACGGGTTAATTCACGTTCGGAAGGTGCTTGTTCTTTTGGTTTGTCTTTGCAGGAGATTATCATGCTGAATGCAGCAAGAAAAAATATCATTATTTTTAAAATATTTTTCAACATTTGCCTTATATTACCCGAAAAAATTACTTTTTAAACCCTGTTATTAACAATAATATCATATTTATCCCTTATGTCGTTTAGCAAAAATAGTTCTTTATCTTCGAAAAATACTGTTATTTCATATTAGTCTTTATTAAGTCCCATAACAAACGCCTTTTTAACATAATAGTCCGGCAGTTTGTTGGTTTAAGACGTTTTTTCGCTATTGCCGTTCATAATGATATACTTTATTGCCATAACATCCTTTGCGTCAATTAAGTTATTGTCTAATCGTTTTTTCATTCCTTTCTTTAGAAATGGATAAAGCAGGCTTATGTCTTTGTCGATTTTTAATGCATGTCCTTAAATTGTCGTAAGTTATGCTCCTGAAAGGTGTAAGGCGATTTAACTTGACATTAAGCCTTTATAAAGTTAATGTATTATTATAAAGTGGTTTAACAGATACGTTACGAAGGGAAATCGAAAATAATGACTGAAAAAATAGGGAAAACCCGTTTTTTTGCCTGTTTTTTGGCTTTTATTTTAGCAACGTTGGCTTTTGGAGCCATTGACACGAAGAGTATTGAAGTTGTCCGCAATAAGGATGTTTTGGATAACAGTGATTTTCAGGTCATTGACAAATTCGTATCCGAAGCCGTTCATGATATGGTTGACACCAAAGATTTTTCTGATGTAGCTTCTATAACAAAAATCATCATAGAAAAGAGTTCATCCAACAAAGAAGGGGCGCAGGCCCAGTACCAAAAGCAATACTATGGTTCAGCCATGACCTATATTTCGGAGGCGCTCAAGTCCGCCGATAAAGTGACTGATGAAACCAGGCCTGTGATGATTGTGAACCTGCTGATTCTCATCGATGGCTTAAAAAACGTTCAACTTGCCGAACTTGCTGTTGACAGGCTCGGTGATGACCATATGGCAGTCAGATACTGGGCGGTCAGGTGCCTTACGAATCCGCAACTGAAATTCACCTCGCAAGTGACAGGCACTATAATTCGCCGCCTGCAAAGTTTTGTTGAAAAGTCGAGTCCGCAGATTGTTGAGCTGATGGCACGTTTTGCCGCCGCAGTCCCGAGCCAGCAGGGAAATGATCTGATGGGTAAAATTGCAGATGCGAGAATCAAGCAATATTTTAACTGGTCTGTTAAAAATGAGCTTATAGATGCCTCAATCCTGAAAATTATGGCTGCGAAAATCTCTGCTGAGAGCACGCCTGACCCTAATTTAACCCAGCGCTTTGCACAGTTGTTTTCCTGCGCGATTCAAAGGTATCTCAAAGGCACTGACGTTTTAAATGATGTGCAAAAGCAGCAGCTTATCTCGGTTATTGTTGAAACTGAAAGGGAATGCATTATCAGACGGTTTGGCCTGAAAACAAGACTTAAGGAAGCTTTCGAGACAAAGAATTTAGAATCGCTTCTTGCTGAACATAATTCACTGCTCGGCGACGCTGCGAACGCCGGCCAGCTTGGGACAAAATTCAATTTCAAATATACAGGTGCTGACGGTAAAGAAACGACAGGACCTCAGATTTTGCCCGATTTTCAAAAGAAATAAGATCATCGGCAGCGGATCCCAAAAGCTTTTTATAGTTGCACTATCAGAATCACATCATATTCTTACGGTAAATCTATACGGTTTTAGTTTGACTGAATTAAAAATGTCTTCGAAATTTTGATTGGTCAATTCATTGTTGTTTAAAGAACGTGCAATTCTTCCCAAATATGTTCTATAAATACCCCAAAAAAAGCTCGACATAATATCCCTTATGTGAGATAATGGCGTTAGATATTATGATAAAAAAATTCCATAGCCGTCTTACACAAAAGGAAAGCCTTGAAATAGCCGGTGATGACGAAGTTGCTGTCGTGTCTTTTTTGGTGCCATCACTGACTAATGAGGACGAAATAGAAGCTTGTTTTAATAAGTTAATTGTTTTTATTGGGCGAAAAAAACCCTCTAAGCTGCTAATTGATTTCGGGCAGGTAAAATTCTTTTCCTCCCGTGTATTAGGCGAGCTTTTGAAAGTGAAATCAAAGCTCGAGTCTTTCGGCGCAAGGGTCGCGATAAGCGCTATAAATCCTCAGCTTTACAGAGTTTTTAAGGTAACCAGTCTCGATAAAATATTTTCCTTTTATCCGGATAAGGAAAGCGCCCTTAAGGAACTGAAAATAAATTGATTTTTATGAAAGGCTAGAACAATGTATATCTCTACACAATTTTCAATTTTTATGGTCAATAAACCCGGTGTCCTCGCTCATGTCCTCGGTGAATTCGCCAAGGCCAAAGTTAATGTTATTGCAATGACCGTAATGGATTCTGTAGAGCATGGTGTTTTAAGGGTTGTTCTTGAATCTCCCCAGAAGGCCAGGGAGATATTGACCAGAAGCAATATGGCTTTTAATGAAACCGATGTTTTATGTCTGAACCTTACCAACCAGTCGGGGGCACTGGCTGACATAGCCGAAAAGCTCGCCGTGAGCCATATCAATATTTCCTATGCATATTGTACGGCGGGTGCCAGAGGCGGCAAAACCACGGGCGTCCTAAAGGTCGCGGATGTTAAAAAGGCAATGAAAGTCCTCGAACCGACACAGAAAATCGAGTCTAATTTAGGCAGGGCGCTTCGGCCCCCGTCATCCAGGTAAAATATGCTGACCTTTTGAAAACGGCGCTTGACAACAGCCCCCGGATTGTCGATAATAATGTTAGTGATTGTTGTCTGTGTATGCCGGGAGGTAAAATGCGGTTAATAGTAAAACAGGACGGCCGACAAGTCAGCGAATTCAAGTGCGCTAAAGGGCCTATTCATATAGGCAGACACCCGGACAGCAACGTCTTTTTGCCTGATAAATCCGTCTCACGGCATCATGCGGTCATCTTTATTACAGACGACAAAAAATGGATGATCGAGGACCTCAACTCGGCAAACAAGACATTTCTTAACGATAAAGAGATTCACAAGACCGAGCTTCCGAACAATAGTATCGTGCGTATCGGCTGTTTTAGCATAGATGTTTCTCTCGAAGATGTATCAACAGTCCAGGCCGGCCCTCAGCAGCCTGCCCGTTCGAGGGCTTCTTTCGACCTTGAAGATACACAGACTTCCGAGGCCCAGCAGCTTCAGGTCATTATAAGGAGGACCGATTTCGAGAATGCACCTGAAATGAGATTGCCAGCCAAAAGGGCGAAAGATTTTATGCGTGCAACCGAGATGATATGTGTCGCTCCGAGTCAGGACAATATGATAACTGCTTTACTCGACATTGCCGTCAACCAGTTCGGAGCTTTCCATGCGTGGTGTGCCCTGAGAAGTACACCATCAGGCTCAATGAGCGCACATGGAGGAAGGCAGAAAAACGGTCTTACCCTTCAGTTCAGCCAGATAAAGTTTAATGATAAAGTTACCGATTGTATCGAGAAAAAACAGTTCGTTCTTTTGCCGCGCATTCCAGCACCGACCCGTGAAGAGCAGAAAATTAACTCTGCAATGATTGGGCCGATTATCGGAAGAGACGGCTGTTATGGTATTTTGTATCTTGATAACGATTTGTCACACGATGCCTATAATTTGAGCGATTTGGATTATTTGATGATGCTGTCAATTCATACTGCTGCTATTCTTAAAAACTTTTAATATACTTTTCTACCCGCTGTCTTCGAAAGCCGTCTTTCCAAAAAGCTTATTTCCTCTGGTATTTGCCCATCAATTGACCTTCCGCAATTATATGGCCGGCCATTTCCTTCTGCAGCGACTCTTTGTCCATAATCGGCACCACATCGATTTTTTTATCAAGTGCATAAATTCTGAAATAGTACCTGTGGGCCTTCCCAGGCGGCGGACAGGGTCCGCCGTAACCTGTTTTTCCAAAATCTGTCACGCCCTGTCGCGTTCCATCTTCCAGTGTCTCATCATCAGGAAAATTCTCCGGAAGCCCTATGGTCTCTGCCGGAAGGTTATACAATACCCAGTGCACCCATGCTTTGCCCGGAGCATCAGGATCATCGCATATCAGGGCTATACTGCGGGTTTCTTTCGGAGCAGAATTCCATTTGAAAGGCGGGGAAATTTCTTGCCCGTCGCAGGTATATTTTGCTGGAATAAACTGGCCTTCAGAAAACGCCGCACTTGTAATCTTGATTTTCATTTTTTGCCGCCTGAATTCTATTGAACAGGGCTGCTGTCTTTGCATGAACTGAGTGCAAACAGCATTACTGCCGCGTAAAAAAATTATCACATTTTTTTGATGCGTCAACGGAAAATTACTAACGTTCGGCATCCCCGCGTATCATTCGAAGCCCGAAGATTGTTTCAATATCATTTTCCTTTATTGACTGGAATCGTACCGTGACCTTATTTTTGCCCTTCACTACATTAGCAGGCATAGGATACTCAACATCGAAGAATCTCACCGGGCTGCTGCTTACAGCTTCGCGCTCGCCTATTTTCTGACCGTCTGCCAAAATTTCGAACATGGCAGGTCTTCTCTGCGGCCCGCTGTTATATGTAACTACCAAAACCATCGGGTGGTTTGGATCTACCGGCATATCGAACGAGAACCAGCTCCTGCCGTGTCTGCCTGCGCGGCCCATGACCCTGTCAACTATAGAATCATCAGCGCCCTGGAAATTATAATCGCGCTCAGGCTGCATTTCTCCGGGCTGCGCATAAGCCACTGTTGCTGCTGTAAGTTTGCGCAGACGTTCCTGCTCAGCAGCATATTCCGCTGATTTTTTATCCCAGTCTGATTGCGTGAATATGTCCCAGTAAACGCCGTAAGTCCGGCGATGAAGCTTATAGAACGGCATAAAGTTCACATCTGTTTCTCTGCCAACTTTGTCCGTTTGGAATTCTCCGTTTTTATCACTGACAGGTTTTAGCCAATCTGTAACAGGCTTGTCTTGAGCAATAAATACAGGTACCTTTATCTGCGTTCCGCGAGAACCTCTTCCTCGCTCCCTTGCGCTTTGGGGTCCCAAGTCACCTGCAAGAACCAGCGGTCCCCACATAAGTGCTACTCTCCTTGGATTATCGGGCAGAGGCTCAAGCCGTAATGTTTTCGGCAGCTTGACTTCGACGGTATCACCGTTTTTCCATGTACGCTTTATGTCAACATAAGAGCCTACCTTCATCGCTTCCGGTCTTCCTTCTGCTCGTCCGAAACGGCGCCCTGCGATGCCTTCTTGTCGAGCTGCACTGCTGTTGACGTCTTTTGTCACTTTCTCTCCATTCACCTGGACCGAAAATCCCTCACCGACCCAGTATGGCTTACGGATCGCCAAGGTAAATTCTTTCGGTGAATTAACCGTCAGTTTTATCTTTGCTGATTCGCCTTCTGGAAAGTCTGTCTCCATTTCTATTTTCACTCCAGCAGCTTTCCAATCAGCAGTCGATGGCGCATACAGATTTACCCAAAGTTTGTCACCGGACTCATTATAAATCCCGGCAGCGTGAAGTGCATGGCTCTCCATCCCCGAACCGACGCAGCAGGTAAAGTCGTCGAACATTTGCTGATATTCCCGCCCGACTCCCTGACCTACGGGAACCATATAGCAGGTGCTTCCGTTGTTCGGGTCAACCGAGCCGAGAATATGATTGAAAAGAGCCCTTTCGATGAAATCTGGATAGTATGCATCCGGCTTAAGTGCGTGCAGTTTTCTCGCTAACTTTATCATATTGTAAACGTTACAGGTCTCCGCTGTCCTGCCGTCTATCCGGTCGTTGAGTTTATCTGGTTCACCGAAATATTCATCTTTGCCGTGACCGCCTGTTGCGAAGCTATGGTGCTGTATTACCTGGTCTGTAAAAAAGCTTGCGGATATAAGGTCGCTTCCATCTCCGGCATAGCTATATCTTGCCAAAGAACCTATCAGTTTAGGAACCTGTGTGTTGCCGTGTTTGCCTGCAAGGTTGTCCTGGTGACGCTTCAGAGGCTCAATAAATGATTTATGCTCGAATTTATAGGAAAGGTCCAGCCATTTCTTGTTGCCTGTGTCTGCATACAAATCTGCAAATATTTCGTTCATTCCTCCGAACTCGGTGTTAAGCATCCGCTGTATCTGTTCGTCACTAAGTTTTGATAAAATTCTCTCCGCCCATTCCGCGAACTTGATTTCAACCTCAAGTGCCTCTTTATTTCCAGTATTTCGGTAAGCATCGCGCAATCCTGCATAAGTCTTATGTAAAACATACCACGGTGACCACATTCCGTTCAGATCAAAACCCCCTGAGTTAATTGTACCCTGTGCAAGCAGATTGAATAATGCCTTTCCATCTTCCACCGGCCGTTCACCTCGGCCTCCGGCTCCTCCCTGTGGTCCTCGCGGCATAGAGCCGGGCTTATTACCCAAGAGTGCCCCGAGGTATCCATCGCCTTGTTTATCCTGAACTTCCTTTAGCTCCTTGACAATGTAATCAGCTCTTTCCTTGAAGCGTTTATCACCTGTTGCTGCATACATTAAGCTGACAGCCGAAAGATAATGCCCTGCGATATGTCCTGTAAGCTGCCTGCTGTTGACGGCGTCCCATCCCCCATATCCTTCCGCCTTTGGCTCAAGTCCAGCTCGTATTCTGTAGCCTGCAAGCATTCTGTCAGGCTCCAGTTCGAGCAGATACTTTGCATCTAAATCCTGTGCATGCTTTAACGGCCCGCCTGTAAGCCTCACAGCCGATAGCGGCAGGGGCCTTGCAGCATCTGAAACCGCATTCTTAATCGGTTCGCCCATTGCGACCAAGCTGACCGCTGAGAGAATGAATAGAACGGCTGTAAACCTGTGTGCATTTTCTGTTCCTGTTGGATTAATTTGCCAAATTCCGTAAAACATATTTGCGTTCCTTATTTAGAAGTGCTGAATTGCTTTTAACAGGCCTATTTTATTTTAATTTTATAAAAAGTCAATGCTGCTTTGTGAAAGTTTGCGGGTGCATTGCGTCAATACATCTTGCAGTGTTGGCTTCTGTTAAAAGAGTATGCCCGCATATACAAAAATGACGGGAGGATCGTCACTTGGTTGTTTCGATGCAGATAGAGGTTATCTTGTCTTTTCGAGTATGAGGTAAGGCTTGCCGAATATGCACCAGTCGTTGTAGTTGTCATTTTTACTTTCTGTGAATAAAGGCCCTCCGTCCGTGGCGATAAGCGTTAAAAATCTTGCCTCAGGACTTATTTCGATTTCAATATTATACGTGCTGTCGAACTCCAGTTTCTCTCTGGTGTAAACTGTTTTTCCATCAAGCAGTATCCAGATGTCCGGGTCTGCATACTGCTTGTCGGCTGTCTGGCTTATTCCCGCCTCGCAGGTGAATTTTCTTATACCGACACCTTTCAGGCTGCTTCTTATCCTTTCGAGGTCAAATGTTATTCCGGCGTTCGCAGCCAGGAAAATGCACGGATTATCAAGGCTTCCGAATATTTCTCCCCCGGGCGAAATTTGAGTTTCACCCGCAAAATTAATAAAACCATTCATTATTTCCGAATAAAAATTGCCGTTTGTATTTGGGCAGTCTTCAAAAATATGGCCGAGAGAAGTTATTGTCACTGCTCGTGTGCCTGCGCTGTTGTCCGGCACAAAAACGCCGTCGATAAAAGGATTGTCGAAGACGCGGTTATATTTTCTATTTCCTGTCCTGATTTGTCCTGTTCCGTTGATAAGCTGTCCGTTCCGCGGGTCGATTCCCATATTTATGGTTCCTTTGCTGAAACCGTTGCCTCCGCCTACGATATCAGCAAGGTTGAGCGACTCGCCTCTCCAGATAAAGTTCTGCGTAGAATCGATGAACCTGATATGGGCATATCTATTAAAATCGTGGTCTTTTATAATCCCGGTCTTTGCATCCATCAGCTTGGCCTGGTCTTTTCTGATTACCACGCTTTCTTTGAAATTACCAGCCTGGCCTGATGCAAGAGAGGCCGTTCCCTTATACACCTGAACGATATTATTTCCATCGGCGGTTATATCGATGCCGAATTCTGTCCCTAAGTCAATGATTTTTGATTGCGGCGTAATGACAGAAAAGCCCAAAGCTTTTTGCTCCACCATCATATATACTTTGCCGCTCTCGAGGGACAGCTGTTCGTTCGATATGCATGAAAATCTTGCCGGCCCTTCAATTATTGCCTCTGCCCCCTGATAAAAGCGTATTTTTACAACTCCTGAAACCAGCTCTTTGATTTGTCTATCATTAAATAATTCATCACCTTTCTCCAGTCCTGTTTCGGACGAGATCCATTGGTCGCCGATGGAATCAACCATTGTTGCGACTTCCTGCTTTTGGGGAATCATCAAAGCGATAAGGACCATAAGGGTAGCAATGATGGATAAAAGAGCCGCTGTGAGCAATGAAACTCTGCGGGGTTTTTTTACTGTCAGAATTGCTGCAGCGGTTTTTTGCTGAGTTTTTTTCTCGGTTTTTTTTTCAGGCTCAATGCGGGGCTTTTCTATATCAATTTCTTCGGCTGTTCGCTCATATTCAGCCAGAGCCTCGAGCGTTTCGAAGTCGATTGTTTTGGGAAACTGCTCTTCAGTCGGGGAAACTCTCTCTTTTGTTTGTATCATCGCAGCATGATTTAGGATGAAATCGATATACTTTTGCGCGACCGATGGATCGGAGCATATTTTCTGCTCCAGCTGGCGTCTTTTTTCCTCGCTGAGGGTGCCTTCCAGCAGGTAAACAACCATTTCGCTCAGCTCAATATCTTCTTTGAAGCTATTCATTTCTATACTCCCAGTGCGCCCATAGTATGCAGAACACACAGGCGAAGATAATTATGTATCCGTGCAAATGTTTTATAAAGACCTTCCTCAGAGCGCCCGATTTTCCTCGCTATCTCGTTGATTCGGGTTCCCTCTTCGTATCTTATTTTTATAAGCTCCCGGTCTTTATCGTTGAGTCTTCGGATGCATTTTTCCAGTGCGATTGTTCTGTCGTCCATATCATTAATCCTGACTGCGATTTGTTCCGCAAGTGACATTAATGTGGTGTCGTCAAAAGTGGATCCTGTTGCTTTTTGTTTCCTTCGGAACATCATTACCTGGTATCTGGCGATAGTCAGGGACCATGCAATAAAGCTCGTTCCTGGCTTAAAGTCGGAGAACTTGCGGCACATTACCAGTGCGGTCTCCTGCATAATGTCGTCCGCATCAGACAGGTTCGGAACGAGCGTTAGTATAAAACCGTAGATTCTTCGCTGATGTGATAGCAGCAAACTTAAAAATTGTTCATTTCTTGGGTCGTTCAATTTTATACAGCTTCAACACTTAACGAACTTAAATACAACGCACTATACGATAATAAAAATTATATAATGCCCGAAGGTCATAATCAAGGCTGTTTCGCCACTGATGAAAATGCTCTTCAGGGGAAAAAATGGAGTGTTAAAATTAAAAATTTTAATAATTAGTCCGGAAAATTTCTTTTTTCCTGTAAAAATGCCGTTTTGTACCTTTGAAATCTTTGCGATTGATGCAGTAATAGCGGTTGATCTGTTTTTTACATCTGACCGTTGAAAAACTTGAAAAAATCTTATTTAAACCATCCAATTTTTCACGCTTATTGCATTATCTATGTGGTAATTTGGGTTTTTATGGGGTTTTATCAAACAGGAGGTTTGAACTTTTAAAATCCTTATAAATGACGCAGTGATTATGCCGATTTATCTTTATGCAATAAAAGGACTTACAGCTATAAAGAGGGGATGGCGGAGCGTTTTTTGTTGTTAGGCAAATAAATGGTAATTGACTGATATGGACGTTATAAACGATATAATCCGCACAAACTGTTTTTTAGCAGCACTTTCTTTGTGGTTTTATAATACTTGCATTTTGTATTTATTCTGCTATAATGTGTTTGAATTAATGGGTGGGCAGGTCAGCATGTGTAATATTTATATCGATTCCTCACACTCACAGAGGTCAGGAAAGAAAGGAGGTCGGGTAACTTAGGATAAAGTCTCGGCAACATTGTGCTGTCTTCGGCACTTAATGAATCCTGGCTGTTGCCGGCAGGTATTGAGTCAGACAAAAATTTTTTTCAATAACCGGGTGTATAATTAGCATACAAATTTGTCCTGAACAATTAATTAAGTGATAACCGAAGTTAAAAGTTAAAAATCGTTATTGTGTAAAAATGAAAAAATTTTGTAAAAGGAGTAAAACGATGAGTAAAAAAATTATTTATTTATTGACAGCATGCGTTGTGCTGTCCTTCGCTGCGATAGCTCCCGCACCGACATGGAATGGAAGCTTTGACAGCGAATGGAACAATGTGTCAAACTGGACAGGTGGAATTCCCGCAGGAACCGCAACGACGGATTCAGAGGCACTCATTAACAACAATACAGTTCCGTACTTTTACGTCCTGACTATACATGCAGGTGATGTTGCCGTACCAGGCAGAACGACTGTCAGGGTCGGAGACCTGATTCAGACAGGCGGCACCTGTATCGCGCCATACAATACGGGAAGACTTACTGTCGGCTGGGAAGGTTTGGGAACTCTGGATATATCAGGCGGAACTATTTCAGGTAACTATGCACTTCATACGGCCAGGTCTGCTACAGGAAGTGCCGTAATTAATGTTTCCGGGACCGGTAAGGTTTTAGCTTATCCGAACCCGAGCTCTGGAACACATGAAGTTGCGAGGCTTGCAAATGAGTTTGCAGGGACAAGTGCAACTCTTAATGTTACAGGCGGAACATTCCGCACTGAAATCGGCCTTGAAGGCGGTTACGGCGCTGGAACTGTTGCAAC